>Ga0306887_100052_pt1 | contig 56006 bp, 67 predicted proteins | sample AntDeeMetagen138_FD_190453 | JGI IMG/M metagenome (GOLD analysis project Ga0306887, IMG submission 190453) | Saline lake microbial communities from Deep lake, Antarctica - Metagenome #138 (v2) (version 2) | ecosystem: Environmental > Aquatic > Non-marine Saline and Alkaline > Saline | place...
TGAGCTAACTGCAACCGCTTCTGTTGAAGCACCACTCGATAGTCCTAAGGTACCGAGACTACCGACGATACCGAGCTTGAGAGCTTTTCTTCTGGACGAACTGTATTTCAGTTTATTATATATATATATATATATATATTTCGATATCATATTAGATTGGAATGATGACTAACACAGGGTGTGGTATACTGACTAATTAGATTATATTAGGACACAAGAGTTATTAACATCTGTTGCTGAAGAATCGATGTGGTTAGTAGCGACCTCTTTTGGGGATCCATTGTGATTGGGATTGGGTCATTTTCATGCTATTTCCCGAGGAAGTCGCTAGACTCCGAAGTCGGAACTCACGAGACCCCACACCAAACGAAGCGGCGGTTTTGAATATCATGATCACTGGATTGATATTCCTGGTAATCGGCATCATTGGTCTGTAGGCTAGCTAATTCTGGTTAGGGCAGATTCCGCCCGAAAGACGCTGCGTACTATTCTCTCTAACTACCGTAGAATTGACTCTCCATCGGTATGGCCAGACATTACCGAAGCGAAGCGATTAAGCCCCGAGTAGCCGAACACGCGGGCATGAAGCAGCTCATCATCCGCGGCGACGCGGGCTTCCGGCGTGACGCCGTTATCGAGATCGACGGGGAAGAGCTGACCTGTTTCTCGGTGACCCGACAGGGCGACTGGCATGGCCCCGACGAGGTCCAGCTCTGGTGCACCGTCGGCAGCCCGGACGAGCGCGAAACCTACAACAAGCGCCAGTACGTCCCTCACTGGCTCGAGACGGAGGCCTTCGACGCCGAGGAAGTCACCGTCAAGAGCGAGAAGAACCCACTCAACGTCTGAACGGCTCCCGTTCACGCGACTTCTTCCTGGTCGACCCGATAGACCGTTACTGCGTCGTTCTCGAACGCGACCTCGTAGCCAGCGCGCTCGCTGAAGTCCACTAATTCTCCTCGGTAGCGCGCCTGTTCTGCAGTTCCGACCCAGACGTACTCCACGTCGTGCTCGCGCACGACCGCGGCGGCGTCTGCGGGCGTGCCCGTGTAGAGCGCGTCGACCGCTGCGACCCGGCCGTAGTAGTCCTCGGCCCCGCGGTAGCCCACTTCGTGACCCCAGCCAGCGACCGTCGGGACCCCGGTGAGGCTCGCCGCTATTGATGACTTCCAGTTGTACATCCCCGGCTCTTGGCCCCAGGACTCCTTCGCGGGTGAGTAGCCCGTCGCTGGCGCGGAGACGATGACGGTGCCGGCCGTCGCCGTCTCCTGGAGCCACTCAGTGGCCGCGACCTCGTCCTCGTTGTAGTGGGGGCCGAACGTGGTGGCATCGAGAGTCGGCTCTGGGGAACCGCCAAAGTGGGTCGTCAGCGCGAACGCGCCGTAGAGGGATGTCGAAAGCACCAGCGCAGCAACGAACAGCGAGGCGGCTGCTTCACGAGAGGGCAACGAGGCGTGAAGCCGTCTGTCGACCGCACTGGCACGGGAGAGGAGCCCCGCGAGAGCGACGCCGCCTGCGACGCTCCAGAGCACCCAGACCTGCATGTACGTCTTGAACACCGTGTTCATCCGGAGCGGCCCCGCCTGCTCGTTCACGAAGACAATCTCCACGATGGTGACGAGGCCGGCGCCGGCGATGATCAGCACGGTCTCGTAGCCCGCTGGGCGGTCAAACCGCAGCAGTGCCCACCCCAGCAGCACGAACGGGAGCGAGAAGGCGAGCACGTCGACCCCACGTGTGGTCGCGAGGACGGCAACCGCCAACATGGCGAGCGCGAGCGGCCAGCGGCGCTCGTTACCCACGCGGCTGAACAGCGAGAGGCCGAACACCGCGACGAACGCCCCGTGGACCACCAGCAGCTCCCCCAACCCACTCCGGGCCATCGCGGGGAGGAACTCGATGGAACGGCCGCCGCCAGCCCCCGAGAGGAACGGAATCGCGAGCAGCGCACTGACCGCGCCGAGCCCGGCAACGATTCCCAGCGGGACGAGCAACCGTTCGAGTTCCGCGAGCGCGCGTGAAGCGGCATCACCCTCCTCGGCGTCGAGTCCCTCGGCAACACTGGCGGTGGTCTCGCGCACGCGCTCGGAAGCAGTTTCGGGCAACAGATCCGTTGGGTCTGCAGGAGCGAGTGCTAGCGCGAGATAGGTGAGGCCGAACACCGACGGGAAGCTCCAGGTGTCGGTGACGACCTGAAAGAGACCGAGTGCTGGGACGACGGCGAGCAAACCGAGCCGTCGGCGTTGGGCCGACGCGGGCGCGAGGTAGAGCGCAAAGCCGATGGCCGCAGCGAGTAAGAGGAACGGAGTCCCCATCATGTGGGCGTGTAAGTCGCCGTTGAGCCACGCGAACAGCGGGAACTCGTTGATTGTCGGGAACCCCTGGCCGTCGACGGCGTCGGTGATGACTCGGCTCGCACTCCAGTAGCCGAACCCCTCGCCGCCCAGTCCATATGTCTCGACCCCCCCCAGTCCGAGCGAGTCGCGGAGGCCCTGCGGGAGCAGACCGAGCGCGACGCTGCCGGCCGTTTGCAGATTGCTGGCGAAGCCGACGAAGAAGGCACCGACGGTGCCGGCGAGAACCGGGTCGAGTCCTCGTTCAGCGGCAACGCTAGCGGCCAGGTCGTAGACCGTGGTGACGAGCATGGCGAAAAAGCCCGCGAGCGCGAGGTTGTAGGCGAACCGGGGCGCGGTGCCAGTGAGCGTGCTGAGCATCGCAGCGATCAGATGGCCGCCGTAGTAGTACTGGACGGGTGCGCCCGCGTACCAGAAGTCCTCGGGCGGGAGCGTCTCGGCACGCAAGATTGCGTTGAGCATCCCGAAGTCGAGATACTTCTCTCCCCCGACCGCGTGGACGGAGGGGTCCACTGCGCGGATTGCGACGAGGAAGCCGAACGCGAGCGCGAAGACCACCGCAACTTCGGCGAGCGCACGGCGGTTCACTGGCAGGTCGGCTGCGAGCCGGAACTCGCGGTCCCGGAGCGCGTCGCGGTCCAGTCCGAAGGCCGCGGCGACGACGACGAGACAGAGCAGGCCGATTGCGACCGTCGCGGGGCCGTAGTGGAGCTTCCCGAGCCAGTAGACGGGGAGCCACGCGGTCACCAGCGCAACCGGGAGTGCAAAGCCCGCGCCGTGACTGTGAAAGCCCCGGAACAGCCGCGCCGCCAGCGGATAGCCCAGCGTGGCGAGCCCAGCGAAGACGACGAGCCAGACGAGGACGAGGGCGTACTCCATTTGCTGGAATCGCGTGGGCGACTCGGAAACCCCTTTCGGGTGACGGTTCTGTGACCAACTCGCGATTCAGGGGTTCCGCGGGGTGAGGCTGGGGTTTATCGGGAATATCCGCCAATCAGCGTGCTGTCGAGGGTTCTGTATCCAGAAAGTTGTTTTTCTAAATTCGAAAAACTCCAGGGGGTGATGCGTAACATTCATGGGTGCGTCCACCCGAGTATACCGTACGAGCTACGAATGGCAACACTACAAATCAATGACCTCCACGCCGAGGTCGCAGAGAACGGCGAATCCATCCTGCGCGGTGTCGACCTCACGGTCAACTCCGGCGAGATTCACGCACTGATGGGACCGAACGGGTCGGGCAAATCTACAACCGCGAAAATCATCGCGGGCCACCCCGCCTACAAGGTGACTGGCGGGGAGATTGTGCTCGAACTCGACGACGAGGACGTTGCCGACATCGACGACGTCGACGAGGAGGACCTCACGTGGGACCTGCTCGACCTCGAACCCAACGAGCGGGCCGCCTTGGGGATCTTCCTGGCGTTCCAGTACCCCGCCGAGATCGAGGGCGTCACCATGACGAACTTCCTCCGACAGGCACTCAACGCCAAACACGAGGAGCGCGAGGAGCTCTTCGCGGACGAGGAGGCCGTCGAGGACGAAGCGGAAGACGCGGGCTACGAGAACTCCCCGATGGAGGGGCCCGCTGACGACGGCGAGATCGGCGTTGCCGAGTTCCAGCAGCTCCTCAGCGAGAAGATGGAGCTGCTCGACATGGACGAGAAGTTCGCCCAGCGCTACCTCAACGCCGGCTTCTCCGGCGGCGAGAAAAAGCAGAACGAGGTGCTGCAGGCCGCCATCCTCGAGCCGAGCATCGCGGTGCTCGACGAGATCGACTCCGGGCTGGACATCGACCGGCTCCAGGACGTGGCAAACGGCGTCAACCAACTCCGTGACGAGCAGGGCACCGGCGTCCTGCAGATTACCCACTACCAGCGCATCCTTGACTACATCGAGCCCGACCGCGTCCACATCATGCTGGACGGTGAGGTCGTGATGGAGGGCGACGCCGAGCTCGCCAAGAAACTCGAGGAGAACGGCTACGACTGGGTTCGCGAGCAGCTTTACGAGACGGCGTGATTATCATGAGCTCAGACCAGAACCACCTAAAACAGACCGACACCGAGGAGCGATTCGACTTCAAGAAAGAGTCCAAGGCCGCCTATGCCGCGGAGAAAGGGCTCACCGAGGATACCGTTCACGCGATCTCCGACGACAAGGACGAGCCAGACTGGATGCGTGAGCGTCGACTCCGCGCCCTCAAGCAGTTCCAGGCGATGCCGATGCCGACCGACTGGCCGGGGCAGCCGGACCTCACGGAGCTCGACATCGACGAGATCGTTCCCTACATCCGACCGGACGTCGAGACCCGCGGTGGCGTCGACGACTGGACGGACCTCCCCGACGAAATCAAGGACACGTTCGACAAGCTCGGCATCCCGGAGGCAGAGAAGAACGCCCTCTCGGGTGTCGGTGCCCAGTACGAGTCCGAAGTCGTCTACCAGAACATGCGCGATCGGTGGGAGGAGAAGGGCGTCGTCTTCATGAATATGGACCAGGCGGTCCAGGAGCACGAAGAGCTCGTCAAAGAGCACTTCATGACGAACTGCGTCCCCCCGAGCGACAACAAGTTCGCCGCACTCCACGGCGCCATCTGGTCGGGCGGCTCCTTCGTCTACGTCCCCGAGGACGTGACGGTCGACATGCCCGTCCAGGCCTACTTCCGGATGAACACGGAAGGGATGGGCCAGTTCGAGCACACGCTCATCATCGCCGAGAAGGGCAGCGAGGTCCACTACATCGAGGGCTGTTCGGCCCCGAAGTACTCCGCGTTCAACCTTCACTCCGGCGGCGTCGAAGTGTTCGTCGCCGAGGACGCCCACGTTCAGTACTCGACCGTACAGAACTGGTCGAAGAACACGTACAACCTCAACACCAAGCGCGCCCTCGTCGAGCAGAACGGCCGCATGGAGTGGATTTCCGGCTCCATGGGCTCGAAGGCAACGATGCTTTACCCCTCGACGGTGCTGAAGGGTCGTGGGGCCTCCGACAACCACATCACCATCGCCTTCGCGGGCGAGGGCCAGGACATCGACACCGGCGCAAAGGTCTACCACAACGCGCCGAACACGAAGTCCACCATCGAGTCCAAATCCATCAGCAAGGACGGCGGCCGCACCAACTACCGCGGACTCGTCCACATCGCCGACGGCGCCGAGAACTCCTCGACTGCCGTCGAGTGTGACGCGCTGATGTTCGACAACAAGTCGACTTCGGACACGATGCCGTACATGGAGATCAACGAGTCGAAAGTCGACGTGGCCCACGAGGCCACCGTCGGGAAAATCGGAGACGAGGACATCTTCTACCTCCAAACCCGCGGACTCGACGACGACGACGCCAAACAGATGATCGTCTCGGGCTTCATCGAGCCGATCACAGAGGAGCTCCCCATCGAGTACGCGGTGGAGCTGAACCGACTGGTCGAACTGGAGATGGAGGGCTCGCTCGGATAACATGAGTACAGCTCTCCAACAGGGTCTCTCCGAGGAGATCGTTCGCGACCTCTCGGACGCCCGCGACGAACCCGAGTGGCTGCTGGAGCGGCGCCTCGAGGCGCTCGCAGCACTCGAAGACCTCGACCTGCCGGACGTCATCCAGACGCCTGGGCGTCGGTGGACCAACCTCACCGACCTCTCGTTCGAATCGCTGGTCGATCCGCTGAACCAGTCCGACGAGACAGAGCGCGTCACCGCCGAGGGTGTCGAGGTGCTCTCCTTCGAGGAGGCCCTCGACGACCACGAAGACCTCCTGCGCGAGGAGCTCGGTGCGACGCTCGACCCACAGTCGAACTACCTGACGGCGCTCTCTGCAGCGCTGTTCAGCACCGGCACCCTGATTTACGTCCCCGAAGGCGTCGACGCCGAGGACGTGAAGATCCGGACCGAGATGCGCTCGAACTCGCTGTTCAGCCACACGCTGGTGGTGACCGAGCGCAACGCGTCGGTGACCATCCTCGAAGCGATTGGGGATGAAGGGCCGACCGAGAACGAGGAGGGTCGCTACTTCAGCAACCTCGTCGAGGTCGCTGCCGGCGAGAACTCGAATGTCCAGTTCGGCTCGCTGCAGAACCTCAGTCAGGACGGCTACTGCTACACGCTGAAGCACGGTGTCACCGCCGACCACGCCACGATCAACTGGATCGAGGGGAACTTCGGCACCCGCATCACACGGTCCGACGTGGAGACAGAACTCAACGGCGAGGGGAGCGAGTCCCAGATCGTCGGGGCGTTCTTCGGCCACAACGACCAGCATTTCGACGTGAACGCACGTGTCTGGCACCGTGCCGAGCACACGACTGCCGACCTCGTGACCCGCGGCGTCCTCGATGACGTTTCGCGCTCGGTCTACGAGGGTGTACAGGACGTGGGCCGCGACGCCTGGGACACCTCGTCCTACCAGCGTGAGAACACGCTGATGCTGTCGGACGATTCCGAGGCCGACGCGTCGCCCAAGCTCATCATCAAGAACCACGACACAGAGGCCAGTCACTCCGCGACGGTGGGGCAGGTCGACCAGGAGGACCTCTTCTACATGACCTCCCGGTCCATCGACCCGCTGACCGCCCGAAATATGCTCGTAGAAGGGTTCTTCGTGCCCGTCCTCGAGGAGATCGCTGTCGACGAGTTCCGCGACGACGTGGAAGCACTCGTCCAGCAGCGCCTCGACTAAGCAGACACTCGGGGATGCCCCCGACCCTTCGCGTTTTCTCGTTGCCTTCAGAACTCCAGCGCAGAGCCTTCCTTCAGAGCCGAGTCTTCCTTCAGAGCCTTTGCGACGAGTCTGTATTCCTGAAAGCATATATGGTGAGCGGGCGGGCGTTCACCCATGTCGACCGGCGACCCGCCCGGTTTCCTCACGGTGCTCCCGTTCCTCGCGCTGGTGGGGCTACTCGGGAGTTCGTTCCTGCTCGCATACGCCGCCCGAAGGTTCGCCGGTTGGGCAGGGAGTGAGGACCCACCGGACCGACCCTCGCCCAAGAGCCTCGTCGCCGTCTGTGCGACGCTCCACCTGCTGGTCCTCCTCGCGGCCGCAGTCGTCTTGGGCGTCGTCGGTGGACTCCCGAGTGGACCGCTGTGGGCTCTCGATGAGCCCTTTCTAACGCTCGTTGCGGTCTATGGCGTCCCGCTCGCGATCGCCGCCCGCGGTTTCTCCCTGTTTCTCTCCCGAGGGGTCCGAGCGGACAGCACTCGCCGTTCCGGGTTCCTGTCGACCGCACTCTTTGCTGTCGGGCACCTCGGAATGGTAGTCACTGTGTGGGGCTGTTCGTGCTGGTGGGATAGGGCTTACCCGAACACCTGCTCTCGGTTGGCTTGCAGCTTAAGGAACGCCGGGATCGCCACCGCCGCCAGCAAGATTTCGGTGCCGCCGGCGAAGCCGAACGCCGCCCAGTAGCCCAGTTCGTCGGCGACGAGGCCACCGACGACAACCCCTGCGAGAAAGCCGAGACTGCCAGCGGCGTTGAACCCTGCGACAGCGACGCCACGGCGGTCACTCGGCGCCAAATCCACCACCAGCGCCATCGTCGCCGGAGACATCAGCGCCCCGAGGACGCCGACGGCGACCATCCCGACACGGGCGCCCAACAGCGTGCTCGCGGCGCCGACGCCGAGAACAGCGACACCGTAAACCGCCGAGCCGGCGACGATGGGGACCGTACGGCCGATACTGTCTGAGAGTCGGCCGAATGGATACTGCAGGAGGGCGAATGGCGCAAAGAAGAGTGCGAGCGTGAGTCCAGTCGCACCAGGCGAGAGCCCGAACTGCGTTCGGAAGTAGAGCGTGCCGACAAGTGCGAAAAAGCCCGCCGTCAGCCGATCGGCGAAGCTGAACGCGTAAGGGATCGACAGCGTCGGCGTCTCCCGGAGTTGAAGCAGCGCCTCGCGGAGGCCCTCGCGCTCGCCCGGCGGCGCGCGGTCGACCACGAGTCGGGCGAGGAGGCCGACGACGAGCAGGAGGCCGGCGGCGGCCCAGAGCGGGGCGAACGGCCCAAGCTCGTAGAGTTGGCCGCCGATGGGCGCGCCGAGGGCTGTTCCGGAGCCGATAGCGATGCCTGCCGCGCCCATATTCCGACCCGACCCGCCGTCGAGGTCCGCGAGCATCGACATCGCCAGCGAGAACGCGCCGACTGTGGCGAGCCCCTGCAGGAACCGAACGAGGAGCACGAGTTCGAACGCCGGCTGTGTGGGGCCGAGCAGCGCAAGGAGAACGTAGCCCGCTGCACCACCGACCGCCCCCGCAGCGACGAAGGGGCGACGGCGTCCGACGGCGTCGCTGGCGGCACCCCACGCGCCGACAGCGAGGACGAACGCGAGGAACTCCGCGGCGAGGAACCACGTGCTCGCGCCCAAGCGGTCGCCTGCTCCCAAGGCGCCGACCAACAGGTCAACCCCGGGATAGAGCAGCGTCTGGGCCAGGATGACGGCCCAGACGACAAGTCCGAGCGCGACCCGATCTCGGCTGGTCACACCCCTCGTTGGAGGGGTAGGGGTTTCGGGGTTCGGGTTCTGCACGCTGTGGAAGGGCCGTGTTTAAGTCCCTGCCTCCCACACAAACGGACGATGACGACGGTATCGGTCGCCAGCCTGCGGTGGTCGCCGTGAGCGTGAATCAGCGGGTGGATTCCGACCACCAGCTTGCCCGACTCCTCCAAATCGGCATCGTGCTCGAAGAGGTGGTTGAGGCACGGGCCTACCGACATTACCAGAGCCTCGCGGAGGAGGACCGTGACCTCGACACCGATGTCGAAGCGCTGCTCGAAGGCGCCGCCGAAGAATCTGCGAAGCACCGCGAACAACTGGAGGAACTGATCGACGACCTCGACGCCGACTCGATTCCGTTCGAGGATATCGAGACGCTGGTCGAGGCCCGCTACGGGCGGACCAAGCCCGAGGATTTCGACGGCGTGCTCTACGACCAGCTCTGCAACGAGGAGACAGCTTACAAGTTCTACGACGACCTGATTCAGGCAGTCGAGGAGAGCGACGCCGCGTTCTCTGTCGACCGCGAGGAACTGCTCTCGCGGCTCCGACGCCTCCGCGAGGAGGAAGCCGAAGGCGTCGAGGAGGTCACCCGGATTATGGAGGCTCGGTCATGAACACGGCAAACCAGTATCTGAAAGCGATATATCTCGTCCAGCGCATGGACGACGGCCCCGCCGCGACGGGCCGCGTCGCCGACGCCCTCGACGTGAGCCCTGCCAGCGCGAACGAGATGATCGGCAAGCTCGAGGAGCGCGGCCTGGCCGAACACGAGAAGTACAAGGGAGTCTCGCTCACGGACGAGGGAGTCGTCCACGCGGAGGACGCGCTCCAAACCTACTGCATCATCGAGCGGTTCCTCGCCAACGTACTCGGTGTCGAGGAGTTCCGGGCAGAGGCGCGCCAACTGGAGTCAGTCATCGACGAGACGGTGGCCGACCGGCTGGACACGATTATCGACCGCGAGGCAGAGTGTCCGGACTGTTTCGATGCAGAGGCGGACGCGTGTTGCTACCTTGAGGCCGTGGCCGAACCGGAGACCGGCGCGGATTGAACGGTAACCCTCTTGTAGGCGCCGCCGCTTTTCCCGTATACAGTCCCGTGGTGTAGTGGCCAATCATGAGGGCCTTTGGACGTGCCCAGGAGCGCCTGGCGCGGGAGTCAGCCTTCGACGGCGGTTCGAATCCGCCCGGGACTATATACCTGAGGTATCGAATCCCAGTTTTGACCGGCATTCAACGGCCAGAGAATTGGTTGAGGAACGCACCGTGCAATAGCCGTGAGACGTACTCTCGCGACCTGTCCAGTTCGTTGCGGAGCATCAAGTCTACATGGTCAAGCATATCGTATGTGAACTCAGTTTGAGAATTCGGCTTCTCGACTTTGTACTCGACAGAATTTAGTTCGTTCTGTTCGGCCCAACTGTGTTGAGATACGATGAGCCGGGGAGATAGTCAGAACATCCCCGTCGTCGGGATAGTTACTGCGCTCGTGCTGGCTTGACCACGAGAAAATGACGGAATACCAAAACACAGGGAATCGCAAGAACCCCTGTTAGAATCGCAATGGGGGTATCGGTTAGAACCCCCGACGATAATCTCAACACCGGCAATGAGTAGGAGGGCATAGATTACCAGTCGTCGGTTAGCGACGATAACGAAAGCAAGGGCCCTGAGTGCTTCATCCCCTGCGGTTCCGCCCTCCGAAGTTGACTTCGCAGTTGGTGCCATTCTGTCCGTATGTACCGCGTCGTGGCAATCTTCACAGAGAGTTTGTAAGTTCGATATTTTGTTAGAGCCGCCATTTTTTAGCGGTACAATATGGTGAGCGTGGATTTCAATATCATTCGCCCCACCTCGCCCTTGCCCGCAGTTTTGACAGCGGTAATTATCTCTTTCCTTGACTTTCTCCACTTTACTGCGAGGAGGGCGTTCTCGGCTCATTAGACCCCCTCAATATAGTGAATCTTCATCATTTGGCCCATCCCACTCGAAAGCGTGTGGGTCGTCTGATGGAATTTCGTCTTCTGGCATTTCGGCTTCCTTAGACCACGCCCCCTCTCCGCCGTGAATCAATCCCTTGTTTTGGAGGTGTGAAAGGTGTTCGAGTGCTACTATCTCGTCTACACCGATTCGAGACGCAATATCTGACTCGCTGACTACCTCATATTCAGATAACTCCTCAAGGATTGCCGTACTAACAGATTGATATTGCCCATCGTCATCTCGAACTCGTTTACTGCCATCTCTAAACTCTCCTTCAATCTCCCAACCTTCGTCGGTCACATTCGGGAATATCGCTGATAAAATATAAAACAAGACGGCTCATTCGTCTTTAGTTAATACTCACAGCAATACTATCTAGGCGCGATCTTCGGTCGAATTCCGCCTATACACTTCGTCAACATGCCGAAATCACCGCTTCTCAGTGGTGCTTATCGTCTGAGTTCACAGAGCACAACGTTTCCTCAGCGAGAATTGTCCCGCTAAACACCAGTGATTACAATTCTAACTTTGGATATTACTCCTAGTTTTAGCTAAAGACGAATGGGTCAGAGGCCACTCCGATAATCTGGTATTCGAGTTGTTCGAGCGGAACCTCAAAATCGTGGAAGAGACCTACGTCATCCTGCTCCCAAGCTCTCGTCCAAAAGTCGGTACTTCCCATCTAGTCGGATGATTGCCACGATGATCCGAGGTTTTGGTCGAAACTGTTAGCCCGAGGCTTGTTCGGAAGGTTACCGTAAACCATACCGTACTACTTACTCCAACTCGTCGACGCGGTCAGCAAGCAGTTGAACAAGTTCTGTGACAGTAATCTCGTCTTCGCGGACGAGAGTCTCATCTACGGCATATTTAATCGCCTCGGCGTAGCTGGGACGATTATGGCGGCCCATGATCCGGGTGAGTTTTTCGGCTAACTCATCGCTGATTGTGACAGTTGTGTATCCTTCAGGGGGCATACATCGTCAGATGAGTCGGATTACAGTAACTATTACGGTATTTTCTTGAAGGACTGATCAATGGACCATCGTCCTTCGATTTCATTGACCACGACCTATCCGCCCTTTCCAAATTGAGTCATTGAACTGACGCGATGGGAACTACCGAAAGTACGTAGGTTGACGGAGTTGCCCCTCTTCCGAGAATAGCCGGTCGGCCCACTTCCGATACTTCTGCTTCTGGTTCTTGTCGTGGTCGAAGATGATAGCACTGAGATTCCCGATGTGATAGTAGTGGCCGTCTCCCCATCGGGCGAATTTTCCCGTACTGCTTCCTCGAAGGCCGCGCAGGTTTGCGCTCAGGCCCTCTCCATCTCTCCCGTACTTGCCTGCCTTCCCGACATAGAGGGAATCACCTCACCATCCTCCAACCAGTACATCAGGTAAATCAGGCCGTCGTAGGTGTCATCAGTGGTGTGCCAGTCGTTGATGACCTTCCGCCCTTCTCCTCGGACGAGAGCCTCCATCTCCTCACTCCGTTTCAAGATTCGCCGATCGTCCTTCCGTAATGCTTGAACTCGGCGTTGAGGTTCTCATCAGTGTCGAAGAGGGGAATAGGGTTCTCCGTGTCGATATATCGGTCTGTCCACTCCTGCCAGATTTCATATCTTGTCGTCACAGTCGCTCCTTGTACCAAGCCTGCGTATCTCCAATCCCCAAACCCTCGGTCGGAATTTCGACAGACACACCACTGTCCTCAATGAGCGGAAGGAGTTCTTCGTAGTAATCCTTGCCAGCGTGGAGAACAAGCGTCACATCTCCCGAGAGTAGCCCTTCCTCTTCTAACTGCTCGGCCACCTCCTTGGCCCATTCTCGCTTTTGAGCAACCCTTGCGCCAGAGAGCGTCTCATCGTAGGGTCCAATAGGTTCTCCGTCAGGGTGGAGGAGGCCGTGTTTGGCCGAGAGAATCCACCACTCGTCGTGGTTCTGCTCGGCGTAGTCTCGCATCTTCTCGAAATACGGGGAGGTGTAGAGGTTTCTCGGAGTGGTAGGCTCATCGCACTTCGTCTTCACGCAACTGACGAGGCCGATTTTTCGCACCATTTTGTTATCCCTAGAACTGATTTGAAGAATCATTTTTCTTCGGTTCTGTTTCTTTTAGCTCCGTTGAAATCCTCAGTCGCGGATGATTTGTTGAGGCCGTGCTGAATACACAGTGCGTATCAGCCACCAGTCCGTCGAAATCTGCAAAAGAGCCATTGAGTTTGGAGAAGTTCGCTCATCAAGAACTAATCCCAACCACAACCTCTTTTCAGCCCCATATCAACTACCAATTATCATGGTCAGAGAGCAGACACCCGAATCCAATACCGTTGCCGAGATACTCCCACGACTGAATGACTCACTATTCATTCCCTGTCTTCAGCGCGACTACTGCTGGAGCCAGAAGCAGGTCGAGATGCTGTGGGACTCACTGCTACGGGGGCTTCCACTCGGGTCTTTGCTCGTGTGGGACCGAAATATCGAGAAACGCGAAGACCCTGCCTACAGATTCATCAAGCACTATGTCGATGAGCGAGGCTACTCGCATGAGGAAGAAGTCCATCGCTACAGTGAGCGACTCCCGGACTTCCCAGAGTCGTACTCACTCATTCTCGACGGGCAACAGCGGCTGACTTCGTTCTACCTTGGTCTCTACGGGAGCTACACGACACGGGTACACGGTGCGTGGAAGAAGAACGAGAACTCCTACAATCGGCGTCACCTGTACCTCGACCTACTCTCAGGAGACAAGGACGACGACCATGACCGTGGACTCGTGTACGAGTTCGACTTCAGAAAGAGTGGAGGGCTAAACACTGCAGGCGATAGATACTGGCTCCCGGTCAGTGACCTCTTGGGCAGCGACGACCAACTCACACAGGAGTCGTTCCTCAGCAAGGGAGTGTTCTTAGAAAACGTACGTGCCGAACTGCCGACCGGCTTCAGCGAGACAGAGAGTGTTGACGCGATAGATACGGCAAAGACCCTCTGGTACGGGGTCCACGAGCGAGAAGCCATCCTCTACGAGACTACTCTCACTGATGACAAGACAGCGCGAGAGCTGTTCATTCGTCGGAACAAAGGCGGGATAGAACTCTCAGGGGTAGACATCCTGCTCGCACTGCTCACGGGATACTGGGACATTGTGGATGAGGGACAGCCCAAAGACGCTAAGAGCGAGATTGAACAGTTTACTGAGCGCCTCTCAAGTCATGACCGCCTCTCAGAGGAAGGATTCAGTTTTGGCAAGCGGTTCACGCTTAGAACTCTGCTTCTATTAACTGGCGAGACTCCCTCATTCAGAAGAGATGGCCGATACGACGGAGAGCTACTGGAGAAGGCAGAGGGTATCTTCCGTAACGATGAGTTCGAACAGGCGGTGACAGATGCCTTTGAACTCGCCGCTGACCTTGGGTTCCACGACGCAGCCCTCTCCAGCAAGACCGTCGTTACACCGGTCATTCAATTCCTCTACGAGAACGACTACGATACCTGTGGAGAGAACAAAAATATCCACTACTGGTTGACTACAGCTGTTCTGAACAGCATCTTCGGCGATATAGGGTCACAGCGAGTACTTGAAACAGCCCAAAAGCACGTTCGAGAGTCTGATGGAGATGAATTCCCAGCGACGGATATTCTGGACGACTTGAGCGGCCGAGGAACGACGACCTATCTCGACGAAGAGGTTCTCGACCGGTTGGTGGACGAGGTAAACTACCGGTCTGGGTCCCGACTGAACGTGCTACTTACACACCTCTACCAAAAGGAGCGACGTGCTGGTCATGCAGAGTACGAGGTCGACCACATATTCCCACGCGGAAAGCTCGGTGACGCAGAGTATCTCAAAGAGCAAGGCGTCTCCCCAGAGCTCGTTGAGTGGTACAGAGAGAATCGTGACCACATAGCCAACCTCCAGCTCCTCACAGGTAAGGAAAACAAGTCGAAGAGTGACAGCGATTTCAGCGACTGGATAACACGTATTGAGAATAGGGATATTGAGAATAGGGAGGACGACCGCATCGATTGCATCCAGCAGTACTTCTGTACTCATCGAATTCCGGAAAAAGCGAAACTGCACGAATATCCTCAGTTCAAGCAGTTCATGAAAGGCGAAGAAGGTCGAAGGGGAAAAATACACGAGCGGCTGCGGGAAGCCCTTCCCCTGAGACAGGCACCAGAGTAGAGACCCCACAAACCCTGACCCAGAGCGTAGTCTCAGTACATCACAAAGCGCCCTCGGCTAACTGTTTCTGAATCCTGAGTTCTGTCTCGGAGCGGTTGCACTGACAATCTTGACGAGAGAATCGGAGACGAATCGACGGAAGTTCGTCGCTGTCGGCAGCGGCTGCCGCCGACGCGACAGCGTCGCCACTCACACCGCAGGCTCGCCCGGTCGGTGGTTACCGGCTGAACCGGTCGTCCGGTGGCCGGTTTGCGGGGACGGCCCGACGCGTCGCGAGGGCCGTCCACGCTGCCCGTCGGATCATGTTGATGAACTCCTTGAACGACCACTGCCAGAGGCGACGCCCCCCACGGCGGGGCGCCGCCACGTACTCCCAGTGCAGATATCGCCAGCCGTTCCAGGGTGTCATAGAATAGTTCGCATACTTCCTCAGGATACCTGGCAAACGATAAATGTAAGGGGATAGACCCATCAGTAAACGTTAGATGAGGATTCTTGGTAGTACGTCTCGAACGCTTGTGTAGGCTCCTGGCTGCAACCGAGATATGGTCAAAATGGCACCAATACAATGGCTACAAGGATTGTGGGAGTACTACCGAGGATATACCCACACAGCAGTTCATACAGCTTCAGCTGCGGCACTTACCGCATTTGGATTGCTTTTCTTCGTCGATCCACTCTTCGTGGTGTTGGCGATTGCCGCCTACATTTGTCCTCCCGTCATCCTCTATAGTATCGGCTCTGAGGTTGGGAGGCCTTCAGACCCGTCGACAGCGCCACCAGTACAGGCAGGCCCTGGAACGAACTCGGGCAGCGATTCTGACAGTGACTCGGATGGCGACGATGGCGACAGCGATTCCGATAGTGATGATGGGGACACCGATTCCGATGGCCCTGACGCGGACGCTGACGGTGCCGATGCTGATGAATGACCGTCCTTCCCCCTCATTATTCCCACGATCAACGTCCGTTATCGATGAGTACGCAAGTATTGTGAGCGGATAGTTCAGTTCGAATGGGGCGAAAAGAACCTCAAGCAAATCGTTCTATGACACCCTCCGAGGCTGTGAGAACTGCCTGTGCTCTGCACAGTGACGAAACGGGGAGCATGCCGGTCACCATTAATCCCGTACTTCTGGCTGCGGGGGGTAGCGGTCGACGACGTCGAAGCGGCGTTCGAGTCTCAAGCCAGCGTGGGACATATCCGACTCATCGACAGCGTGGAAGACGAGTACCTCATGCGTGCCGAGTGGGGGGAGGAGTACGTTGGCGTCCTGAGCGCCCTCGCCCGAAACAACATCCCCCTTCTCACCGCTGTTGGGACGAAAGACGAGTGGAACTTTGAGGTTCGGGGCGAGTCGCAGGAGGCGCTCAGCGAGTTTCGATCCTACTGCCAGGAAAACGACATTCCAATCGAGGTCACCGCTCTCCACGCGATGCGCCCGATACAGGGTGACGGATACGTGTTGACCGACACGCAGCAAGAGGCGCTGGTGTTAGCCTACGAACGCGGGTATTTCGATTCGCCACGGGAGTCATCGCTCGAAGCGATCGGCGAGGAACTCGGGATTACCCAGCAGTCGCTGTCGTCGCGCTTCAGACGTGGGCATCGGCGACTCATCGAGAACACACTCATCGACCAGTAGACGCGTCCGAACCACGACGCTGTCGGCGGTTTACTTATATAGGTTCTGTATAGTCAGTAGTAGCGTTAAACCCCGTCCGGGCGCTACTGACAGGTAGAATGTCGGGAGCAATTGCGGGTATCCAACTGTCACGGTTCGAGTTCGACGAGGAGTCCGGACGCTGCCGAGCTCACTACGATCAGAATACAACCACACCGAGTCATGCCGTCATCGCCGTATTGGGGGAGGTGATGGGAACTGATCCGACGAGATTTTCACCGCTCAACGATTCCATCGATCCAGACGCGCTGGATGCCGTCGTTCGGGTGCGAGACCCGCACGATGGCGATGTTGAAGTCACCTTCACGCACGAGGGCCACACCATAACCGTCCACAGTTACGGGGTGATCGCCGTGGCGCCACCCGACCACGAGGTGACGACACGAACCGATGGGGCTGGGAATCTTGACTGACGACGGATGAGACCTCGATCACGACAGCCGTCGAATTGAACGTCGAACTGAAGACCCTCTTCCGCCGTGCACACGACAATGGGTCGACGTTGAGGGCGGGTGGGATCGCCGAAACGGTGCGTTCCCGGAACACCCGGATTGGGATGTGGTTGTCTTAGAGGTACAAAAGCACGAGTAGTCTTGAACTCGGTCGGTTGAGTCTGTGTCGTAGAACACTCCAAAGCTGCTACAGAACCGAGTTTCCAGTCCTGAAGGTGGGGTGTTCGTGGACACAGCTCGTCGTCGACGTCCCTAGGTGTGGATTACCACTATTTGCAGGGTCCTCGGATCGCTTTCAGCATCCAGAGTCACGAGTCCGTAGGGTCCAGCCTGTTCGATCTTCGCGAGAGCAGACGCTCAGTGGGTAGTTCCTGTAGAAAACCGAAAGTCAGTGTCGCCCGAGGGCGACGACGTTCGGGATTATACGCGGACGACGTTCGTCGCGCGGGGGCCTTTGTCGGCCTGTTCGATGTCAAACTCGATTTCTTCGCCTTCCGTCAGATCCTCGCCGCCGACATCTTCCATGTGGAAGAAAACGTCGTCGTCAGCATCCTCGGTGGAGATGAAACCGTAACCGCCAGTGTCGTTGAAGAAGTCAACTTTTCCGCTTGCCATTACAAACAAATGTACAGCCCCCCACGGTATAGCGCTTGCGAGAGTCGCGGTACCACGGGTGAGGGCCAGTCTGGCGATACGTATTTGTATCCCTCACCTAAATAGTGTGTAAATGACACACACGGATTCCCAGCCAGTCTCCGTGCTCCACGAGGGCCCGGTGTTCGCCGACGAGTTCGCCGGCTACCCACAAGAGCTGCAGCAGTTCCGCGCCGACCACGGCATCGAGCAACGCCGGTTCGTGCCCGCAAAGTCCGCAGCGAGCGGTGTCCATACGGTGTATTTCCGGCCAGAGCATCGCGAGTGGGCTCTGGTGCGGCTCGCACGCCGCTACCGGTGGGCGGTCGAGATACAGCTACTTCGGGGGATGTCGGGCGAACGCCAGCTGCTCCGGGGTGGGTTCACGCCGGAGGACCTGGAGTTTCTGGCCGACATCGTTCCGGAGCCATCGGTCGAATACAGCCCAGTCGTCTATGACCTGCTCTGGCTCGCGGCGACGACCGAGGAGTACGTCCACCTCGCCAGCGCGATCCGGGACCGCAATCGGTTCCGGCCGCGTGCTGTACTGACCGAAACCGACGGCCTCGACCTTGGCGACGCCGGTTATCTGACCCGGTTCCTGCGGAGTCACCTCGTTCGTGAGGCCATGGAGCGTTCCTCCTACACGACGCGAGGGTCCAACCCCGAATCGGGCGAACTCCAAATCGACCTCGATACCGAGTACGAAGTTACCCGAGAGGGCCGTACCTCGCTCGAAGGAATCGTCGAGGAGTACCACAGAATATTCGACGCAGAATCCTTCCAGCCGCTGCTCGTCGACCCGAACCGCGACCCAGTCAGTCACCTTCAAGGGGAGCAAGGATCTGAGGCGGGCACCATCAAGCCGGCCAGCCCGGCAGAGACGGCCGTACCTACAGGCGTCGCGTTGGATGCTGATGGCGGCAAGGACGGGGAAGCCGCGTCCGCAGCAGAGTCCAGCACCAAGGAGAAAACTGCAGAGAGCTACACCGACGACGAGATCGCGGCGGCAGTCCGCGCGGCCTGCACCCTCATCACGGCGGAGAACGTCGCGCGGTCGGAAAGCGTCAAACGGGCTGTCTGGGAGACTGTCGACCCGGGAGAACGGAGCAAGTCCGACCTCTGGGACGCAGTGCTGGCAGTGTTGCTGGAAACCGACGCGGTCAACGGCCGTCCCGGCGGCCGTATCTGGACCGCACGGCGTTTTTCCCAGTCCTAGAGACTGCCAGATACCCTCTCGGTCGCGAGACCAATTTCCGAACGAAACTGTCGTACAGCAGCCGCAAGCGGCCGGGGTGTGAAGCGACTTGAGGCGGCTTGGCAATCAGCCAGACAAGAAAAACGCGTCGCCGTGGTCGTCGCGCCACGCGAACGCGAACAGTGTCCTCGCAGGCAGCCGCTCGAGCGGGTCACGGTTCGCCGCGACGTGCGTTGCTGGGTTGTCCAGTGGTGCTCCCGTCGTCGCGTCCCACATCACGCCATCGGCCCGGAACCCCCCACGAGTCGAGCGCCACTCGTAGCCGGGGTCCCGGTAGGCGTGCAGACCGTCGTCAGCTGCGAAGACGACGACAGCCTCGTCGCCGACAGTCGCCGTGACGACGCCGCCGGCGTCCTCGACGCGTGAGCGGGGGAAACCGAGCGCGTCGTCGCCGAGTTCGAGCCCGAGAACTGTCTCCTTGGCGGTGAGGTCCTCACGGTCCCACTCCCGACCCGGTCCTTCCCCACGGTGAGCGCCGAGACCGAACCCCTCGGCCTCGAAGTAGTCGCGGTAGGGGTCGTCCTCGTAGTCGATTGCTGCCGGTTCACTCCCCGTCCCCGATGCTTCGCTCTTCCCGCCCGGTTCGGCCATGACGGTGGCCTCGGGATGCGTCTCGCTGAAAATCGACCAGGTAGTGGTCGTCGCGGGAAGCACGCACAGGCGCGCACCTTCGAGCGGACCGGCAATCGCTTCGCCGAGTGACTGTTTCCACTCGGAGCCGGTTTCCCGGTCGTACATCACCAGGTCGTCGTCGGCCAGCTTGCCGCTGACCCCGAACTCCAACGTACCGGGGTCGTCGTGACTCCCGAGGTCGCCTTCAGCGGGGCGGCGGTCGTAGACCACCGTACTCCCACAGAGCGGGCACCACGTCGCGGCGACGGGGACGCCGCCGACGGTGTCGTTGACGATTTCGTGATAGTTCAGATAGCGGATGGGGTAGGCCGTCACTTCGCCGCCGAGTTCGACACCGACGACCTCGTCGTCGGGGTGTGGGTGGTCCGCGACGAACTCGGGGTCGTCGACGCTCGGGATGGCGTCTTTCGGGATGACCTGTCGGACGTTCATGCGAGTTCAAACGTGATGCGCTCCTCGTCACTCCCCTTCGTCTCGCGGCCGGTGACAGTCACCTCACCAATCGATTCGGTGTTACTCACGTGCGTGCCCGCACAGGCCGTCCGGTCGAAGGGCTCCTCGTCAGGGCTTGCGCCGCCGATTTCGACGATTCGGATTTCGGTAATTGAGTCCGGGAGCAGCGAGAGGCGGGTTCGCTCGGGGTCAAGGGTCACCTCGGCTTCCTCGCGGTCCATCACGGACCACTCAACGGGGCGCGCCTCAGCAACCAGTTCGTTGAGCAGCGCTTCGATATGCTCGAGGTCGTCGGTGTGGAACCGCTCGTAGGCACAATCGAGCGTCGCCTTGTGCGCACGAACCTGATTCCCTGTCGTCTCTGCGTCGTACTCATCAAGCAGGAGCGCCGAGAGCAGGTGTTGGGCAGTGTGGTATCGCATGTGGTTGTGGCGACGCTCCCAGTCGAGTTCGCCGGTGACGGTAGTTCCGGCCTCGGGGAAGTCGGCGTCAGTCCCTTCAGCCGGTTCGAGGTAGTGGTGGATACCGTCGTGTTTCTGGACATCGACGACACGCCACTCGCCGGTTTCCGTGCTGATGATGCCGGTGTCGTTGGGCTGCCCGCCGCCCTCGGGGTAGAAGTGGGTACGGTCGAGGACGACCCGGTCGTTGCTCACGGTGCGCTCGACGGTGGCGTCGAACTCCCGGACGGTAGAGTCCGCCAGATAGAGTTGCTCAGTCATAGACGAGCAGACGATTGGGAGGCACCTAACGGTTCTGTCGTTGGCAAGGACGGCGACTGGCAGCCGTCCCAGTCGTTACCGGAACGCTGCAGTCTGCCGCCCGAGACCGGCCGTTTCCAGTCCCGTAACGACTAAGAGCGAAACGGGCGTCCTTTGTGATAATGAACGACGAACGTCTGATGACTGTTGGAGGGGGAGGGCTGTGGGCGTCGAAATAAGGGGGTCGCCCGTCACTGCCGAGGAGTTCGCCGATATGGAAGAGTTCGTCCACGATTACCTCGCCGCCAGCGTCGAGGCCGAGGAGGACGGTGGCCGGATGCGGTGGTACCCGTGGCACTCCGCGGACTACCGGTTCAACCATATCCGGAACGTCGTCAAGATCGCCGAGCGCATCGCCCAGGAAGTCGGCGCAAACGTCCCAGTCGTCCGGGTCGCAGCCGCCTTCCACGACGTGTCCAAGCTCGAAGCCGAACAGGACGTGCACGCGGAGGCGGGCGCCCACGTCGCCCGTGAGTATCTGACCACCCGCGGCGACTACCCTGACTCGTTCGTCGAGGAGGTCTGTAGCGTCGTGGAGGCTCACTCCTACCAGGGGCCGCTCTCGGACGTCTCACTGGAGACCCAGTGTCTCATCGAGGGCGACGTGCTGGACAAAGTCGGCGCCAACGGGACCGTCCTCATGCTGCTCCGAATGGGCTACGAGGCCCGGAGCCACATGGACGCCGCCGAGATGGTCGACCGCGTGCTCGAACGTGGCCAGGAACACGCAGACCGCGTAGAGAGTGACGTCGCCGAATCCATCGCCCACCAGCGACTGAAGCGGGTCAAATGGATCCGCGAGTGGCTGGAGTCAGAAGTAGCCGGAGTCGACCCCGACGAACGCACAGTCGAGTTCTAAAGGATAGTCGGTTTCAGTTACAGGGTATCCAGTACGTCCAGCACTGCCTCCTCCGCCTCACGTCCAGGATCGTACTCGCTGCCGTCGCGGTCTGAATCACGGTGTTCCTCGACAGTGCGGGCCATCGCGTCCGCTGGCGGCGTCGATTCCCAGCCAAGGTCAGCCAGCGTGCTGGTGTCGAGCATGTGTGGGTACTCCCGATAGAGGATGAAGTCCTCGGGCTCCAACCCCGCGGCCGCGAGTTCGCGCTCGCCCGCCGTCACGACCTCGAGGTCAGTATCCATCGCGTCCGCGACGAGGTCCAGCATCTCCTCGAGCGTGACCGCGCGCTGGTCACCAACGTTGTAGAATTTGCCGGGTTCACCCTCCTCGGCGACGGTGCGGAGCGCGCTCCCCACGTCCGGGGCGTAGGCGCGGTGCCAGAGGTTCTGGCCGTCGCCCGGGACGACGATTCGGTCGTGCGTGTCCACTCGGTCGAGCCAGTAGTCCATTCGTCCGGTGTAGTCATAGGGGCCGTAGACGATGCAGGGTCGGACAGACATCGCGTTGACCCCCTCCTCGGCCGCGCGCTGGACGATGCGGTCACCCTCGGCCTTCCGGTTCCCGTAGGTTTCGTCCGAGTCGTCGACGGCCTGCTCCTCGGTACAGGGGCGCATCGGCGTCGCGCCCTCGCGCTTGGGAATCCACTCTTCGCCGTAGGCGTCGCCCGAGGAGATGTACACGTAGCCGTCCACGTCCGCGAAGATGTCCACCGCCACGTCCACATCCTCGGGGTAGTACGCAACACAGTCGATGACGATATCGGGGCGTGCCGAGAGCGCTGCCGCCCGAAGGTCCTGGTCCTCGCGGCGGTCCCCCTCGATCTGTTCGACACCCTCGCGGTCGGCGAATGGGTTCTCGTGATTGCCGCGGTTGAAGATGGTGACCTCGTAGTCGTGTTCGAGCAGGTCCTCGACGGTGTGCCGGCCGATGAATCTGGTTCCGCCGATAACGAGCGCTGAGTCGGACATGCTCTCGCTTCGAGGGCCTGCCGCAAAAGCCCCGTTGAACCGGCTGTTCGTGCCACAAGCGCCCGAACGGCCATCCGACTCTTCGGCTGGGGGATTGAATCGGGGTATGGCGAGGGAGACCGACGACGAGGTGGGCGTCAAGGCGGCCATCAAGGAGACGGACTGGTGACTAGTCCACACCCCGTGACCCAAACGGTCACGCGACGCGAAAGTGGATTCGTGGACTCATTCCGTTCAGTTGAGCGTTTTCGGGGAGAAGGAAGATCGAAATCAACTCGAGTCGAGCTGCCGTGGCGACTCAGATTCCCTGGCCCATCAGGTGGCTCCGTAGCACGTCCGGCGTCTTGGTCGCGCTCTCCGTGTTGACGACGACTGCCTCGTCGCTCTCATCGAGGATTCCATCTTCCGCAAGTTGCCAGAGTCCCGCAGCGGCAACACCGCCCGCGAGGCCGAATTCCACGGTCTCAGTCGACGCGATGGCGACCGCGCTCTCCAACGCGTCGTCGTCGTCAACAGCCAGCGCACCGCCGTCCGTCGCCGCCAACGCTTCGAGCGCCAACGCCCCGCCCGGCGGGTCCGCGACCTCGAGTTCGCCCACGATGGTGTCAGGGGTTCCCCAGGGTTCAGTATCCTTCGCGCTGGCCTCCCAGGCCGCGGTGATGGGCGCACAACCCTCGGGCTGGACTGCATAGACCGCTGGCAGCTCCTCGACAAGGCCGAGTTCGAGCGCCTCTTCGAACCCGTCGACGACGCCGACGACGAGTTCGCCTGTACTCGCCGGAACGACCACCGCGTCCGGGGCCGTCCATCCCCTGTCTGCCAGAATCTCGTAGGCGAGCGTCTTCAGCCCGTCGTGGCGGTACGGTGTCGCGAACGGCCCGAGGTCGACGTAGTCGGATTTGAGTTGCTCCTCTAGCGCCTTGACAGCATCACCCAGCCGGCCCGGGCAGACTTTCATCTCGCCGCCGTGAACGTTCACCAGCGCCTTGTTCGAGAACGGTGCCCGCGTCGGGACGAACGCGTACGAGCGCAGGTCGACTTGGCCCGCGTAGGCGGCCATCGACTGTCCCGCATTTCCTGGGGATGCACAGGCGATCAGGTCGGTACCGGACTGGTGAGCGGCTGTGACGGCAACGGAGAGCCCGCGGTCGAGCACTGATCCAGTGGGGTTGCGCCCCTCGTCTTTGAGACTGACGTGGCCGACGCCGAGTTCCTCAGCGAGCCGTGGCGCGTCGACGCTCGGGGTCCCGCCTTCTGCCGCCGAGAGTGCGGTCGCTGCCGTGAACGGGAGGACTGCTTCACGGTCCCACACGGTTCGCCCCTCTCTGACCGCCTCCGTGTCGACGGCCTCGAGGTCGTACGCTGGCGTCCGGGGCGCGCCACAGTCCTGGCAGGGGCCCGCGGCGGCGAGGGCTCCCGGGTCGGCCTCGGCGACCGTGAGCGCGGCATCGCAGTCGGTACAGACGAGTCCGACGAACGCGTCGCTGAACATACACAGGCTTGGACAGCGGGTGGGAAGGGCTTGCCGGATTGACGGTTGTGTCCCTCGCCGCACGACTCCGGTAGGCCTTTACTCGAACCGCCCCCATTTTCGAACATATGACAGGCGTGCGCGTTGCCGGTGTGGGACTCACCCACTTCGGCTCGCACCCCGAACGGACTGGCCGTGACCTCTTCGCCGAGGCGGCGCTCTCAGCGCGTGATGACGCGGGGGTCCCGGCAGACGACATCGAGGAGCTCAACGTCGGCAACTTCGTCGGCTCGCTGGCGGAAGGCCAGAGCCACCAAGCACCCCTGCTCGCGGAAGCGGCGGGGCTCTCCTGCCCGGCCACGCGCTACGAAGAGGCGTGTGCCTCGGCGGGCGTCGCCGTGCGCGAGGCGGTCCGAACCGTCCGTTCAGGCGAAGCCGACGTGGTGCTCGCCGGCGGGATGGAGCGGATGACCCACCTCGGCACCGACGGTGCGACCCGAGCGCTCGCTATCGCCGCCGACGAGCTGTTCGAAATCCGCGCGGGTGTCACCTTCCCCGGCGCATATGCGCTGATGGCAACGGCCTACGCCGACCAGTTCGGTGTCGACGAGGCAGACCTCAAGACCGATCTCGCGAACGTCGCCTCGAAGAACCACGAGCACGCCCTCAACAACGAGTACGCCCAGTACCAGCGCGAACTCACCGTCGAGCAGGCACTGGATGCACCGCCCGTCGCAGAGCCGCTGGGGCTGTTCGACTGCTGTCCCATCACCGACGGCGCCTCCGCCGTCATCTTTGTGAGCGAAGAATACGCCGCCGAGAACGACCTCGACGCCGGCGTCGCGGTTGTCGGGAGCGGGCAGGGTACCGACTGGATGGCACTCCAGGACCGCGAGAAGCTCGCCCAGACCCCAGCCGCTGTGGACGCCGCCAGGATGGCCTACGACGACGCCGGCATCGACGCCTCAGATGTCGACCTTGCAGAGGTCCATGACTGCTTCACCATCGCCGAGGTACTGGCTATCGAGTCCCTCGGCTTCTACGAGCCGGGAGAAGGGATTGGTGCCGCTCGCCGTGGCGAGACGACGGCCGACGGTGACCTGCCCATCAACCTCTCAGGCGGTCTCAAGGCGAAAGGCCACCCGGTCGGCGCGACTGGCGGCTCACAGATCGCAGAGATGACGCGGCTACTCCGTGGTGACCACCCCAACAGCGACGCGGTGTCGGGAGCCGAAATCGGCGTTACACACAACGCGGGTGGGACGGTTGCCTCTGCAGTCGTCCACGTGCTGGAGGTGGTCGAATGAGCGACGACGTGCAGAACGCAGGCTACGACGAGTGGTTGCACGCACTGGCCGGCGACGACGGCTACTACCTCGAGTGCGAGAACGGCCACGGCTCGCTCCCACCCCGCCGGGTTTGCCCGGATTGTGCAACGCCGGAGCTCTCGGAGAAACCGCTGGATGCGACGGGGACGGTCGAGACCGTTACGACGGTTCACGTCCCGACGCCGGCGTTCGCCGACGACGCTCCCTACAGTACAGCAATCGTCGACTTCGGCCCTGTCAGGTTGACGGGCATCATCGTCGACAGCGAACCCGGAGCCGTCGAGATTGGTGACTCGGTCGAGCCGGACCTGGGCGCCAGCGAAACGACCAGCGACGAACTGCTGGTCTTCCGGCTCGCCTGAGACACACACGAAAAAAATCGGTTCGCGACTACGCTTCGGTTTTCTCGTTGGCTTCGTCCGCTTCCTCCTCCGCAGCATCGGCATCCTCTGCAGCCGTTGCTTCCTCATCACCCGCAGGGTCGTACTCTCGGATGAGGGAGAAGTCCTCGGGGAGTTCGCCCGCGAGGATGTAGTCGAGGAAGGCCTCGGCTCGTTCGACGTGCGGCAGGAGTTTCGCTCGGTCGAAGACGAGCAGTTCCGCGCCGGCCGTCCTGGCCAGTGCCGCGCCACCCTCGACGGGGGTGAGTTCTGTCTCGCGCCCCCACAACAGCGTGATCTCGGCGTCGAGCCCCGCGAGCGTTGCGCCGAGGTCGAGCTGGCTGTTCAGGTCGCCCGCGAGGAACGCAGCGGGGGCAAACCGGGCGTTCTCCTGGTGGGCAGTCTGCCACTCGTACGCCTGCCACTCCTCGTCGGGACCGCCAGGGTCCGCGTAGCCGTGGTCGGCGTTGAAGTATTCGATGGCGCGCTTGGAGGTGACGAGGTTAAACAGCGTCTGGCCCACGAGCGGGAACCGGACGAGTTCACGGACCCAGTTCTGTTGGCCGCCGGGACCGGCAGTGGTGGTCGGACAAACCAGGACGAGTCGGCTCACGTCGACGGTTTCAGCAGCTTTGGCCGCGTAGGAGGCCGTCAGCGAGGAGGCGAGCACCGTGAGGTCGCCGTCGTCATCGCGGCCGCCGAACTCTGCGAGGAAATCCTCGACGAACTCCTCGTAGAACGCTGCGGAGTACCGAATCGGGGGGCGGTCCGAACGGCCGTAGCCCGGCAGATCCGGCGCCACCACGTGGTACTCCTCGCTCAGGACATCAAACACCTCGCGCCACTCGCCCGATGAGCCCGCGGCGTTGAGCCCGTGGAGCAACACGAGGTCTGGGTCGTCGGCGTCGCCCGCTTCGGTGTAGGCGACGTCCATCCCACGCCAGCGGTAGGTTCGTTGGAGGCCGTCGAGCGCCGGCGGGAGGTCACCGGCCTTGTTCCGCAACAGGGTGTCTGTGGCCGCTGCTGCGCCGATACCGATACCCGCATAGCTCAGTGCACGTCTGAGGTTCATTCATCCCGTCCTACGTGTTCCGACGGTTTAACTATGCGAGTTCCCAACCACTCCTCGGCAGCTTTTTGCGCTGGACCGCGTAACTTGAGGTATGCTGAGTACCGCGATGGAGGACTACCTGAAGGCCATCTACGTCCTCCAAAGCGAGGAGGGCCCGCCAGTCGCCACCTCGGCAATCGCGGAGTACCTCGAGAAGACGCCACCGACAGTGACGAGTATGATGGAGAAGCTCGCCGACAGGGGGCTCATCGAGCGCGAGAAGTACCGCGGCGTGGAACTCTCCGAAGAGGGCCGGACCGTCGCGCTGGAGGTCATCCGCCACCACCGTATCGTGGAGGCGTATCTGGCCGAACACCTCGATTACGACTGGGCCGACGTCCACGAGGAGGCCGACACGCTCGAACACCACATCAGCGAGGAACTCGAGCGCCGGATGGCCGCCCTGCTCGAGGACCCGGAAACCGACCCACACGGCGACCCGATTCCGACCGAGAGCCTCGAACCGGTCGAAGAGTCAGGCGCCGCCCGCCTCGCTGAGTTCGAGGAGGGCGACCGGGTCGTCGTCTCGCGGGTTCCCCACCGGAATCAGGAGGAACTGGACTACCTCTCGGCGGCGGGCATCACGCCCGGGACGGAACTCGAACTCATCGACGTGGCACCGTTCGGGATGGTGACCGTCCGGCTGGTCGAGCGTGGCGACGAGCAGAGCCTGCCCGAGGAGATTGCCGAGTCCATTCGGGTCCGGGACGCCGTGGAGGAACTGGCCTGAACTGCCGGTCGCCGCGTTGACCCCCCAGCTGCTCCAGTCCGAACTCGACGCGGTCGTTCAGCGCTACGCGGGCCACGGGCCGCACGTAACCGCGTTTCTCGCAAATCTGCTCGCGACATTCGGGGGATAAGGGGCAGCTGGTCGTCGTCACGCTCGCCTCGCGCTACGACCCCAAGAAGGTCTTTTTCGGGACGATGGGGGCGTTCACCCTCTGGTCGGGGCTCGAGGTGCTGCTCGGCCAGTACGTCGTGTCGGTGCTGCCCGGGAGCACGGTGACGCTTCTGGGGCTGGTGCCCGAGAGCTTCCTCCTGGGGGTGCTTGCGACGCTGGTGCTACTCGGTGTCGTCGGCCTCCTCCGCCAATGGCGCCGATCGGGACCGTAGCCACCGACAACCGACCGATTTTTCGCATTTTCGGGCCTATAGAGAGACGTGTTCGAGACGCTTCCCACGCTTGCAGCCGGTGCGGTGTTCGGCCTCGCACTCGCCGCCCCACCGGGGCCGATGAACGCCGTTATCGCGGAGGAGAGCGTTCTTCGCGGGTGGCTCGCCGGGGTCAAGGCCGGACTGGGCGCTGTTGTCGCCGACGTCGTGTTCTTCATCCTTGCAGCGCTGGGCGTCGTCGGCTTCGTCCAGCAGTTCCCCACCGTTCAGGGGGTGCTGTTCGGCGTCGGTGGCCTGCTGATGTGTTACTTCGCCTACGGCGCCGCAAGCGGGGCGAAGTCCACGTTCGCCCCGTCCTCAGTGGACCTGGAAGATGGCCCAACGGCCGATCCGACTGAGCAGGAATCAACTGGCTTTCGCCGCGCGTTCGTGCTCGCGCTGACCAATCCGTACCAGATTCTGTTCTGGCTCACCGTCGGCGTCGGGTTGCTGGACCCCGGCCAACTGGACGTACTGGCGATGACGCCGTACGTCGGTGAGTCGTTGGTGGGGATGTTGGTCGTGGAGACCGGGAGCGCGGTGTTGGTGGTGGGGTTCTTCGGCGGTATCGGGCTCTGGCTGGTCTCGTTCCCGACCGCACTGGTCACCGCCGGCAACCGGATGGACTCGTTCGCACCTGCGGTCGCAATCGCGAGCGCGGTCGTCCTCGCGGGCTTCGGCGTCATCTACCTGCTCGAGGCGGTCCGGATGCTGGGGTGAGGTCCAGCTGACTCACGAACGCATTTAGTCCCCCGGAGCAACGCTCGTGATATGTTCGAGAAATCTACCTGGATTCGTCTGCCTCGCAACGTGCTGGTGGGCCATGGCGTCCTCGACAAATTGGGGGACGCCGTCGAAGAGCTCTATCTCTCCGGGAGCCCGCTGGTCGTCACCAGCCCATCACCAAACGAACTGGTCGGCGGCCGGGTTCGGGCACAGCTACCCAACCCCGAAACCGTCGTCGTGGGCGAAGCGGGGTTCGAGCAGGTCCAGAAGGTCATCGACACGGCCGAGCAGATGGAGGCCGGCTACCTCGTTGGGCTTGGCGGTGGCAAACCCATCGACACCGCAAAGATGGCCAGCGACGAGCTGGGCGTGGGCTTCGTCTCCGTTCCGACTGCCGCGAGTCACGACGGGATCGTCTCAGGTCGGGGCTCAATTCCTGAGGGCGACATGCGCCACTCCGTCGCCGCGGAGCCGCCGCTGGCGGTCGTCGCCGATACAGGAGTGCTCGCGGACGCGCCGTGGGCGCTGACGACGGCCGGCTGTGCGGACATCATCTCGAACTACACCGCCGTCGCGGACTGGCAGCTCGCCAACCGACTGAAAGGCGTAGAGTACTCGGAGTACGCCGGCTCGCTGGCACGAATGACCGCCGAGATGCTCGTCGACAGCGCTGACCTCATCCGACCGGGGCTGGAGGAGTCCTCCTGGATCGTCGTCAAAGCACTCGTCTCCTCTGGGGTCGCGATGTCCATCGCCGGCTCCTCGCGGCCTGCCTCTGGGGCAGAGCATCTCTTCTCCCACCAACTCGACCGCATCGCGCCCGGGAAGGCGCTCCACGGCCATCAGGTGGGTGTTGGCTCCATCATGACCGCCTATCTCCACGACGGCCCGAAGGGGATGTGGCTGGATATCCGCAACGCGCTCGAGAGCCTCGACGCGCCGACGACGGCGGCGGACCTCGGCATCTCTGAAGACGAACTCCTCGAGGCACTCACGACGGCCCACAGAATCCGGGACCGCTACACGATTCTCGGCGACGGGATTACTGAGAAGGCCGCACGAGACGTGGCCGAAAAGACGGGCGTTATCTGAATCGAGCGACTGCACGCAGTTCTCGTTCTCCCCGGGAAGCTCGACGAACAGTCGGGACTGACGGCCAACTGAGAGAGAAGCCTGTCGCTAGAAACTGTGAGAACGCCGCCGCGGCCTGTCCTTGACCGTGGCAGCGAAGATGACCGGTCGGGATGGGTGGCGCCAAGCCGGGTCCGGTGTGGGGGCCACCCCATCGAGCCCGAATCCATCCCAAGCGGTCGGAGACGGGTGCGTCGCCATCACCCGTACTGGGTCATCCGCCCTGTTCGTAAATAAATCCTCGTACATCGACACGGGCTACTCGCGAAGACTCTCATACCGTGTCTGTGTCCGGATACGTTGGTGCGGACCAGTTCGACCGACGCTGATAGAACGCGACCGGCCGCGAACGGAACCGCCTTGTTTCTGTGGGGCGAGACGCGAGTATGTTCGAAAGCGCACGCTTCCGCGCCCGTTCACATCCGCGAGCCATCGTCGCGGTGCTTTCTGTCGTGGGCTACGCGCTGGTCATCGGCACGTTCGAAGGGCTCGTCCCGGCATCGGTGTTCCCGGAACTCACCGAGGCAGAGGTCGACCTGCTCTCGCATGCCATCGCGGGCATCAACACCGTCGCGACCGGACTGCTCGTCCTCGGGTGGAAGTGGATTCGCGAGGGCCACGTGGAGAAACACCGGAAGGCGATGGGAAGCGCGTTCGGCCTCATCCTGGTGTTCCTGGTGCTCTACCTCACCAAAATCGGCGGCGGTGGCACGAAGGTGATGGTTGGGGCACCCGACGTGGTCTACTACGCCTACCTGCTGATGCTGGCGATTCACATCGTGCTTTCGGTCGTGTCGGTGCCAGTGGTGCTCTACGCACTCGTGCTGGGGCTGACCCACACGCCCCAAGAGCTCCGGGAGGAGACCCCGCATAAGAAGGTCGGCCGTGTCGCCGCCGGCTCGTGGATTCTCTCCCTCTCGCTGGGGGTTGTGACCTACGTGCTGCTCAACTGGGTCTACGCCCACGAGTTCACTCGCGGGACCGGGATGGGCTGAATCCCGGACCGAACCGTTCAACCCCGCCCAAACGGACCAACCGGTATGGGCGAGCCACTCGAACCGCGGCGCGACCAGGCCGTCGAAGTCGTCGACAGACTCGAAACGGCGTATCCCGACTCCACGATCTCCCTGCAGTATGAGTCGCAGCTCCAACTGCTTATCTCGGTCGTGCTCTCGGCACAGTGTACCGACGAGCGCGTGAACAAGGTAACCGAGGAACTGTATCGAACGTACGAGACGGCCGAGGACTTCGCGAACGCCGACGAGGAACAACTGGCCGAAGAGATCTACGGCATCACCTTCCACAACAGCAAAGCGGGCTACCTCAAGAGCATCGGCGAGGACATCGTCGAGAAACACAACGGCGAGGTGCCGGACACGATGGAGGAGCTCACCGAACTCTCCGGTGTCGGACGGAAAACCGCTAACGTCGTGCTTCAGCACGCCCACGACGTCGTCGAGGGCATCGTCGTCGACACGCACGTCCAGCGCATCAGCCGACGGCTCGGGCTCACGGAGGAAGAGCGCCCCGAAGCGATCGAACAGGACCTCCTCGAGTTCGTCCCACGGCGCAACTGGCAGCAGTTTACGCACCTGTTCATCGACCACGGGCGAGCGGTCTGTACGGCCCGGAACCCAGACTGTGGAGACTGCGAACTCGCGGATATCTGCCCCTCAGAGAAGGGTGACAGCGACGTCGACCTGGCCAGCGGCGAACCCTGGTAGTTAGAAGACGTAGTCCACGAAGTAGCGGTAGATTCCCACGAGATAGGCGAGAATCCAGAGGAACGTGTAGCCGAACACGCCGACTCGGAGCCGGCGACGCCACGCGCCCATATGCTCGTGGAGTTCGCCGATGTCGGCCTCAGGGTCGGGGTCACGGTAGAGGTCAGCGTTGTGTTTTGCCTGGAAGATGCGGACAATTCCCGTCAGCGCGAGCAGCAGCAGCGCGTAGGCCTGGAGGCCAAGGAACGCGTGCAACATTGCCAGCCCCGTCATCTGTTGCAGCAGCCGAGGCGCCATCCAGAACACGACCGGCACCGTCGTGAGCAACAGCCCGGTGATGACGAACTTCAGGTGGTGAACCAGCCGGCCCCACGTCATCACCTCGGTGTCGATTGCGTACCACGCGCCGTAGAGGTAGAACGGCAAGCTGACGCTCACTGCGAGCGCCGCGACCGTCGCGATTGTCGACTCCGAGACCATTCACTGAGCGTAGGCCATACGCGGTGGTAAATGGCGCGACTTGCCCCCACGTCCCGGGCGCTCGCGAAGCCCTTAACGGCGCGCCAGCCCAAGCCCAGGTGATGGCCGACGCCCCCGAGAACGACAAATCCGAACCGGCGACAGGGCAGAGTACCGACAGCCCGGCCGACGACGCTGGGGCGTCGGGAGCCGAGCCGTCGACGACGGCGGACGGCGACTCAGATTCCGAACGAAGCGAGGCTGAACTCGAGGAGCTCCGCGCGCAGGTAGAGGAGAAGTACGATTTCGACGATTTTACGCCGGCCGACATGGCCGAGATGGAGCGCGAGGAGTGGGAGGTTGCGTTTGACGCCGACAGCTGGATTACGGGCTCAGAACTCATCGACCGCGTCGAACAGGATCTTCGGACCCGTATCGCGACCCGTGAGGTGTTCGCGCGGCTCGAGCGCCACACCGGCGAGGATGGTGATCGGCTGCTCGCGTACTCCGATGAAGGGTACGTCATCATCAACCCCGACGGAAGTATCGAGGGCCACGGGACCGTTCTCCGTGACGTGGAGCCAACAATCGCGCTCTGTTCGATGGAGAGCTACGACCCGCCGACGCCACCGGCCGACCCCGATCTCCCCGACCCGGAGGACGTGAAGTCCGGCAGCGGCGAACTGGGGAACACGATGCTGCAGGTCATCGCCGCCACCCAGTTGCTGGCTGGTGCCGGGTTACTGATTGCGTGGCTGTTGTTCGACCTCCAGCCCAACAGCCCGGCTGGCGACGTTGTCGCACCGGTCGCCGGACTCGGCTTCCTCCTCGTCGGGGCGTTCCTCTTCGTCGTCGTCGCCAACGCTCGGCTCTCAGACCGCTTCCGCGCAGAGGAGTATCGGAATCGACTCCGGGCTGTCGACGAGGCCGGCGAACGACCCGAGTTTGTCCCCTCCCTCTCCGAGGGCGACCAGGGGAAACCAGGGGTAGCCGAGACGGCCGAAAAGGGTCCCGAAGCCACGGGTTCGGCCGAACGCTGAGACCCGCGAATACAGCCGGGAGCGGCGGGCCGTGACGGTCGCACTATCCCCCGGAGAACGGTGGGTTTAAGCGACGCCCGTGCCTGTATTTGGATGTATGAAGAGGCGGGATTTTCTCCGAGCAACTGGCGGTTCCGGTGCGGCCGTCGCGCTCGGCTCGGGGGCCGCAGCCGGCCAGCAGGAAACCGGCACGGCCACCGGCACGTCGAGCGGAACCGGAACATCGGCCGGAACGGGGACCGGGACGGACACTGGCGGCGGCGGGGGCAGCGGTCCGACCAAAGAGGTCAGCGTCGGCCCCGGCGGCAGTCTCGTGTTCGACCCCGAGACCCTAGAAGTCACACCCGGAACGACGGTAACGTGGGTCTGGGAGTCCGACAACCACAACGTCGCCCCCGAGAGCACGCCCGAGGGGGCGAACTGGTCGGGCAGCGACGGCGCGCCCAACACGACCTATAACACCGGACACGAGTATAGCCACACGTTCGAAACGCTGGGCACCTACGAGTACGTCTGTACGCCCCACGCATCCGCGGGGATGGTCGGGAGTATCGAGGTTGTCGAAACGCTGAGCTCCGGCGGTGGCGGGGAGAAGGAACTTCACGACCTCGGCGTCCCCATCCAGGCTCACTGGGTCGGGGTGGCGACGATCCTGATGCTGTTCGTCACCTTCGTGTTCACGTTCTATACGCTCAAGTACGGCGAATCGCCCAACACCGGCAACACCGGGGGTGGTGAGTGATGTCGACGTCCGGATCTACCTACGGCGACATCCACCGCTACGAACCAGCGCGTGAGAGCACGGCGGCCGCGATCGGCATCGTGCTGCTGACGCTACTCGAAGTCGTCTTCGTCTTCATGTTCGCCTGGGGGCTCGTCTCCGGGTGGGCGATCGACGACATCGGGAACATGTTCCTCGGCGGCCTGCTGGCCGCGGTGTTTATCGACCTGGCGTTCATCCTCCTGCTCTACCGCAAGGAGTTCCTCCCCGACGTGATGGTGGTGAAAAAGCGCCGCCGCAAGTGGGAGGACCTCTACATCAACGAGGACGAGGTCGACGGCGTCGAACTCGAGGGTGACGACGCGTGGGAGCAGGTCAAACGCGCGGTCTACCCCTACTACAAACGATAACTAATGAGCCTGAAAAAGCAAGACGAACACGACCATATGGGCTGGATGCAGGAGAAACAGCTCTCCCCCATCGAGAAGGGATACCTGTTCACCCTCATCTGGCTCGACAAGCGGTTCCGGATCGTCGACTATCTGGAACTGTTGGAGGGGCTCTACTACCGGACGAACCTCCAGATGCCCAAGAGCCACACCGAGCAGTACAATCTGGACAACAAGTTCTGGTACTGGTACCCACTCTACGCACTCGGCTCGTTCTCCACCATCGCTTACGTAGTGGCAGCGATTTCGGGCGCACTGCTGGGGTTCTACTACAGCCCCTCCACAGCGGCCTCCCTCGCGGAGGGATGTGACGCGACGGTTGCGTACTGTTCCATCGCGACCATCATGCAGGACCTCCAGTTCGGCTTCATGCTGCGGTCGGTCCACCGCTGGTCGGCACAGGTGATGACCGCTGCGGTGTTCCTCCACATGCTCCGTGTCTACTTCACGGGCGCGTACAAGGAGCCACGCGAACTCAACTGGATCCTCGGCATCGTCCTCATCTCGCTGACGATGGTGTTTGGATACACCGGCTACCTGCTTCCGTGGGACCAGCTCGCCTTCTGGGCCGGCCAGATCGGCGTAGAGATGAGCCTCTCGATCCCCATAATCGGCGAGTGGGTCGCCCAGCTGCTGTTCGGCGGCTTCTCGCTGGGACAGGCGACGCTCCAGCGGATGTACATCCTCCACGTGTTCCTGCTCCCATTCGTGGTGACGAGCCTCATCGCCATCCACATCGGGATCGTCTGGATGCAGGGCATCGCAGAACCACACTGATACAATGAGCGACGACACCAACACCACCGACGCACGCACTGACGGCGGCGGCACGGGAATCGTCCCGCCGGACGACGATACGCCCACCTGGCACGAGCGCAAGGCGCGCCGGGCCGGCCTCCCCCGCCTGACCTACGAGTACTTCGAGCGCTCCCGCCGCGAGGACCAGGACCTCCGGCAAGAGTCGACCTACATCGAACGGGACGTGCTCGCGTTCCCGACCTGGCCCCACGAGCTCATCCGCAACCTCGCGCTGACGAGCTTCTTCGTCGGGCTCATCCTGTTCCTGTCGGCGACGATGCCGCCACACATCGGGGACCCGGCAAATCCGGGTTCGACCCCGGCCATCATCCTGCCCGACTGGTATCTCTACTGGTCGTTCGGGCTGCTGAAGCTGAACGACCTCAACCCTGCGATCGCGCTGCTGGACGGCCAGAAGCTGATGGCCGACCGGACCTTCGGCGTGCTCGCGAACGTGGTCGTGGTCGGCGCCATCTCGGTCGTCCCGTTCCTCAACAAGGGGAGCGCCCGCCGACCGGTCGAGCAGCCGTTTTGGGCCGCAATCGGGATGGGCGGCGTGACGTTCGCACTCACGCTCTCGCTGCTCTCGATCAAGAACCTGATGCCCATGGACGTACACCTGCTGTTCGACCTGACCTTCCTGGCACCGCTGGTGATTGGCTCTATCACCTACGCCGTGCTGAAGACGATGCGGGAAGGGTACATGTACGACCTGAACCGGCGCTACTACCGGATGCGGCCGCCGAAGTAGCGTGACAGACGACGCCGCTCGGGACGACGGTTCGCCGGGCGGCGACGCGGCTGCAGAGGGGCGACGCGAAATCGAAGTCCCGCTCCGCCTCTACAAAACTGTCACTGTCTTTTCGACGCTCATCGCGGTCGTCGCAGTGGTCGTCGGCTTCTTGTTGCTCGACGCTGCCACGATCGGGACCGGACTGCTCCGACGGGCTATCGTCGGTCTCCTGTCCGCACTCTCACTCGTCCCCTCAGCGGGGCTGCTCTCTGCACTGTTTGTGATTGCGGGGTTACTCGCAATCGCCGGCGGCGCGGCAGTCTACGTCCTCGGGACACGGTTCAAAGCCGGAGAGATGACCGGTGGCGGGGGCGGCAATGGGAAACGCTGAAGAGGCATCGCAGCGGAGTGTGACGTAATGGCTGACGAGTTCATGAAAGGGTTCGGGCTCATAAGCGGCGCCGGTCTCCTCTGGATCGTGTTCGCCGGCTGGTACCGCACCTCGAGCTTCGAGAGTGTCAAACAGCTCATCGAGGCGCCACCTGAGCCGAACACGGTGTTCGACGCGATGGGCATCTTCTTTGCGGACCTGACCCTGTGGGTCGCACTGATCGGCGCGTTCACGTTCTGGATCGTGCTCCCGGCGGCCAGGCAGGCCCGCGGCGCGCTCGTTCCCAACGAGGAGTAACGACAACCAACTGAGACGGTCGGTTCGGTCTCGAAATTCCACACCCTCGGAGGATGGATTTGATGCGTGCCTTCTACTCAGAAGAGCGCGCGGTGAATCAAGAATTGGCAGGCTGAGTTCTCCTATTTAGACACGGCCTCAGAGAAGACCGGATCGGCGTCCTGTTTCACGCGTTCGTACTGGTCTGTCGCCCAGTCGAGCGCATCTGTGGTATCATTCATGAGGATCCCACGTATTCCTTGATCCGTGAAAACGGTGATGCCTGCCTCGGCCGAATCAACGACCCAGAGTCCGAAACTGCATGGAATCGATGCAGTCTGCAGACTCACGTTTTCGTCTTCCAGCAGGTCATCCGTGAGTGTTGGAAACACTGCACGAGTACGCTCGAGCACATCAGGTGGGACGATTAGTTCGAGCGAGTAGTTCTACTGCTACGTACACGCTCGTAGAACTCTTCAACAAAGCCGGTGACGATAACAGGTGTCGCAACGGACACGTCTCTCCCGGCTTCGACACTGTCCAGCAGCGTTCGCATGACTGCATCCGGCATCGACGGATCGCTCTCGTAAACATCTGCTCCGATAACGAATGCACAGTCGACCGGACTCCTTGAAGAGAATTCGTTGAATAATGGTGCCGCCTCAGCAAGATTCTCTAAGCGGTCGAGATACGCTTCTCGTGTCTGGTAGATACACCGTCCGAGTGGCGTGGGCTTCCAGACACCGTCTTCGTACGTCGCGAGGTCAGCATCGGCGAGATCACGGAGCGCGCGGTCGAGCGTGGAGCGCGAGCCCTCCAGTTCGTCTTCCAAGTCGCGCTTCGAGCGGGGCTGTTGGATGAGGGCACGGAGGTAGAAATGTCGTTTGGTGAGGACTGCGTCGAGGCGGTCACCGGGTGGCTGGGGCATGTAAGGATGTTACACACAGGCATACCTTATTTTTTCCCTATCTATTTAATAGGTTAATCAATAGTCTCCTGGTGACGTGAAAACTCACGTCGTGGGGGGGATGGGACTCAATTCGTGGGGGAGAAGGTATGGACTGAGGTGGGGGTGGCAACTAATGAGGGAGACCCCCAGCACCTGAAAAATTCACCAGCCGATGATATAAATATAATTGACGATTACATTGGGAGTGTGGTGTATGCACATGCCAGATAAGAACCACGAAAACACAGAAGAACTAACCTCTTCCCGTCGAACAGCACTCAAACAGATTGGTAGGATCGGTGCCCTCAGTTCAATAGGTCTCTCCGGCGTCGCAGCCGCGAAAAACGGCAACAAAAAAGGCCGGATACAGACTTCGATCCGGAGAACGAGAAAGAAGTTCGGAAAGCATACCGACAACTCTCTTCCCTCCCGAACAAAAAGACGGTAGAAAAAGTAATCGAGAAGCTTACTGACGCGCAGGTGACTGCCCTGAGGGAAGTAAATAAAAACACAGAGATAGTTACTGCCCTCGAAATGTCGGACGGTACTCGATACCAGGTCAATGGCGGTGATGGATCAGTAGGTGTGAAACAGACCGAAAGTCTCGTATCCATAAGCTCAGTCGGAGACGATACCGTTACGGCTGTTTCAAAGCTGAAGAACTGGGCTGGCACGACAGAGGCCACGTTCAAGCACCACGTCTACTGGGAGTACGACGGAACCAATGTCATGAACGAAAGTCACTGGTATGAGGTAAGTACTGCTGTACTATACGATTTCGATCGCTTTTCGACAAATTACCTTGACAACAGAGGAGACGAGGCCGTCTCCCGAAAGATCGCCGACTTTAGCTCGTGCCTCGGTGGCCCGTGTGTCACCAAGCAGCTCGGAACCGAAATCTGGATGTTCGAAAACGGCGGGTGGACGGTAAACGAGCTGTAGCGAAATTGATCTCGATTGCTTCGATGTAGTTTCGTATTTTTCTCGACGGAATACCGAATTCGATTTCGCTCGTGATGATTTCGAGTAACGCCAGCTCTGCGGCCTCAGTTGGTACTGTCACGATTTCATTCGCTCGCCCCGTCAAGCTCTCCCGCTTTCAGGACTGACCGAGCGTCGAGACCCAGGCCGCCTGTCTCGACGAAGTGAAGCAGATGCAGCGTTCCACCAGCCACTTTCGCCACGGCGATTCCCTCGGTTGGTGTGATTTTGGCCCCGTGGCTTCCATCGTTGGAACAACGGACCTCAAACGGGAGAAACGATCTCCACTAGAAAATCGGAGTACCACCAAGTAGGCGGTGGAAGAGTTCGTCCCCAGCAAGAACGGTTATCACAGCTCCGAGAAGAGCAAGGAGGAATGTCGCCAATGATGCGGTACCGTTAGTGAGTGCGGTGGCTGTCATCCAGAGTAGTCCCACACCGAATACTCCGAGGAAGACCCACATCACAGCAGAAAAGATGGAGAAGGTAGCGTCGCGGGCTCCCCGATAGATTGCCTCATACTGAACGGTCCTTCCGAGGGAATCATCTGCCATACGAAGGGTAAGGTTCAATGCAACAAAAGATTGCCGGTTGGCCATCTATTCAACTGCCTCGGAACCAGCCAACGAAAGTTGTTCGTGGATTCCCAATCTACTCGCGCAGTGCGGTAGATTGGTAATAATCGTTTACGTTCAGCGTCTTTGACTTGAGGGCTAGTTCATTGGTGGCTCACCCAGACGTTCACTAGTGGTGGACAAGTCGTCACCCGGTGTTCCAAGGGGGAACGTTGGAATTGCTATACAGTTCCTTCCCACGGTTTATTTGGGGCTCTGTAGTTTCGCTAGACTGCGTACCAATTGGCGAGAAACCAGACCAAACAGTCGATAAATTGGCTTATACTCCGAATCGACCGCTGTCTCTCGATGTTCCCGATATACAGCTAGAAGAACCGCTGGACGAGGGTAAAAACACGCAATCCGGGCGGAAATATACCTGTCAAAGTAGCCAAATCGACCGCTATCTAGCGAAACTACAGAGCCCGGTTTTTGGGAGGAATCGTACTACGTGAGGACGGCGGGGGACGTTTCAAGCGACACGATTGAACAGTATATCGAACGGTCAGAACACGTTTAGCGGAGCGTACGGCCTTCCCCCTCGGGGTCAAGTGGTTCGAGACGCCGAAGGCGTCTCGTCATCACGGAAATCAAAGATTTCCGGACGACTCCGAGGCACTCGGCCTGCTCCGCCTGTAGAGTCTCACTCTGTTCGGGTCAAGCGGGGTCACGTCGTCCCAACTACACCGCCGACAGAAGGGCCTGTGAGTGATCGTCCTGAGAGACGGCACCTGTGAAACTGAGACGCCAATTCGGTATCCTGTCGCTGCGGAACAGATTCTATCGGAGGAGCCGCCCTCATTCGTCATGGGTGAACGGAAGCGCACAATCTCGCATCGCAGACGGGATCGAAAACAGCGTCGACTGCTCAGATGACCGTTTCCCAGGGTCCTTTGATGACCCAGAAGACGGCCTGATAGGCGGCGTACAGCAGGGCAACAGCTGCCGCGGCAATCGCGGATTTTGGCGCCTCGAGCGCCATGTCGTTACGGACCTCGACCAGCCGGGCCTCGAACTCGAAGAAGTCGGCGATGACCATGCCGAGGACCAGCACTGAGATGACCATCCCGCCGTGGGGGTGGATGATCATGTAGAGGAAGCAGGCGAGCACGAGCATGATCGAGAGTGCCGAATGCGGCGTGTAGCGTTCCATCGCCTCGACACCGTCGCGTGCGGCTCGTTTGTGCGCCTGGTGGGCCTGATGTCGGGTGAGGAAGCTTCCGACGACGAGCACCAGGATGATGTAGGGAAGCGCCCCGCCCACCGACTCAAGCGCCCCGAGGGGCACGAGGAACTCCAATGGGGTCATACATCCACATCAGTCCAAGACGCTTTAGTGCTTTTCCAATTCGCTCGCAGGGCTCACTCTAGCGATGGCCGGAGGCAGTCAAACCTCCCGTCGGTCCGGACCCGAACCGGGTCGGCAGGCGACACCGGTCCGAGGTCGGCCGCATCGGCGTAGAGCGAAACCGCGCCCTCATCACGCTCAACCTGCAGTTCCAGCGGACCGGGCACCATCCAGCCGTTCGCACGCGTCGTGAAGGGAGCAACAGGGACCACCGAGAGCCCGGCCCCCGGCGCGACCAGCGGGCCGCCCGCTGCGTTGTTGTAGCCCGCGGAGCCGAACGAGCCCGCAACGACGACGCCGTCGGCACGGACTGTTGTCAGTTGCTCCCCATCGGCAGTGAGGGAGTACTCGGAGATGCGCGCCGGCTCTGTCGTCAGTAGCGTCACATCGAGCACCGCTCGACCCGTCTGCTCACCGCCGACCTCGACGGCCAGCACCGGGTGGGTCACAGTGTGGTACTCGGCCGCTGAAAGCGAGGCCGCGGCCGCCGGCAGTTCCTGTCGGGAAATCCCGTGGAGCGCGCCGTCGACACCGACTGGCAGCAACGGAACCGACGACTCGGCGAGCGCCGCGCCGGTGAGTGCCGACTCGCCGACCGCGATGACTGCATCCGCATCCGCAAGGTCGGCGGGTTCGAGGTCCGTCTCCGCGAGCACGTCGGCCTCCGCGCCCCGGACCGCAACCCGGCGTATCGCACTCGGTTCGGTCATGGCTCCGGAATCGGACGGGGCCGGCTAAAACTCCGGTGGTCCCGCTCGGGCGTGTGGACTACTCGAAGTCGTAGGGCCAGCCGCCCGTCTTCTTCATCCCTGTCGCCTGGTCCTCTTCTTTGAGATACGTCGCCATCGTCGCGGGCTCCTCATGGGGGATTTCCACGTCGGCGCCTGCCACATCGACGACCAGTTCGGTCAAGAGGATGGACTGCTCTCGCAGCGTCCGGCTCTCGAGTTTATCGAGCGTATCCGCGGAGGTGTGGCCCCAGCCACGACCGCGTTCCTCGGAGTTGCTCGAGACCATGTAGCCGGGGACCCCCCAGCGCACGAACGGCCAGTGGTCGGAGTGAGGGACCATCCGCGGGACAGTCGAGACGGGGTGGTCGAACCGCTCGGAGACCCGCTGGGCGGCGTTCTCGAGTTCGTCGAAGCGGTGGGTCGCGAGTTCGAGCGTGCGCCCGCCCATGTTGGAGTCGACGTTAACAACCGTCTTAATCGAGTCGAGGTCAGCGTTCTCGGATTCGAGTTCGGAGCCGACCAGTCCGACCTCCTCGGCGCCGTAGCCGATGCATTTCACGCGGGTGTCGAGTTCGTCTTCCCGGGCGGCGAGGGCGCGGGCGACCTCGACGATGGTCGCGGTGCCGGCGCCGTTGTCCCGGGCGCCCTCCGCGATGTCGTGAGCGTCGACGTGACTCGAGAGGATGATATACTCCTCCGTGTCGGGGCCGAGTTCCGCGACGGCGTTGCCGGACTCGGCGTCGGGGGTCTCACAGTCGACCGTCACAGTGACCTCCTCACCGTCGAAACGCCGACCGAGCCGCGCTCCAGTCTCCGAGGAGACGCCGACCGCCGGAATGTCGCCGATTGGCGAGCCGTCGCTGCCACCCACGCTGCCTGTGGGCGGAAGCTGGCCGGGGACGTGGTTGGCGTAGACGAACGCGACGGCGCCGCCCTCGACAGCGTACTGGTACTTCTCCGTTCGGTGGATGTAGCGTGGGAAATACTCCGGCACCATCGAGGAGGCGACGACAATCTTCCCCTCGACGTCAGTCGACTCGTACTCCTCTGGGAGCGCGGCGCCGAGGTCGACCAGTTCGGCCGTCTCCGCACCCGCGGGGCTACGCGGGAGTGCGATGGACTCCTCCGTGGTTTCGGGCGTCTCGATGCCGCTGTCGCCCCGGACCCACCCCTGGAGGTCGAACCGTTCGACACGGGCGTCGCGCGCGCCAGCGTCTGCCAGTGCGTCGCGGGTGGCTTCCAACCCTTCCATCTCGCCCGCTTGGCCCGCCATGCGGTTGCCGATGTCGACGAGCGTCTCGAGGTGGTCCCAGCCGAACTCGCTCCTGAACGTCTCCGATAGCCAGTCTGCCATACCCAATCACCCGCCGCCGCCCACCTATCCGTTGGGGTCGCCCGCCGGACTGTCCGCTATCGGGGGTAGGGCTTTCACCCCGCCGACTCAACGCCGCGTATGACCGAAATCGTCGTCGCGGGCGGGGGACTGGCAGGACTGGTCGCCGCCCGACGGCTGGCAGCGGCGGGCCACGAGGTGACGCTGTACGAGGAGCGTGCGGAACTCGGTGGGCGGGTCCGGAGCCGCGACGTCGAGGGGTTCACCTGCGACCGCGGCTTTCAGGTGCTGTTCGATTCCTACCCCGCGGTTCGTGACGAACTGGATCTCAACGCGCTGGATCTGCGCCGATTCTCGCCAGGCGGCGTCATCTGCCGCCCGGGCCAGCGCTCGACGCTCTCGGACCCGCTTCGTGAGCCCACGAAACTCCTCGAATCCGCGCTCAATCGCGAGATAACCATGGCCGACAAACTTCGGACGCTGAAACTCCGGCGACGACTCACGAGCGGCGACTGGCCAGAGTTCGGCATCCCCGACCAGTCCATTCGGACGTTCCTCCAGGACGAAGGGTTCTCTTCGGGGTTCATCGATGCGTTCGCGGCACCACTCTACGGCGGCATCACCCTTGACCGGTCGCTCGCCACCTCCGCCCACATCTTTGAGTACACATTCCGCGCGATGTCGCTCGGGAGTATCGGCGTCCCCGCCGAGGGGATGGCTGCCATCCCCGCCCAGTTGGCAGCGCGCGCCCGCGATGCCGGCGTCGACGTGCAGACTGGTGTGGCCGTGGAGGCGGTCGAAACCGACGGGGCCACGGTCACCGTGGAAACGACTGCAGGCGCCCACGACCCGGACGCCGTCGTCGTCGCAACCGACCCGCAAACCGCGCGAGACCTGACGGCGGTCGAAAACATTCCCGTCGAGGCGAAAAGCGTCGTCACACAACATTATCGGCTTCCGGGCCCTGCGCTGTCTGCTGGAACGCGAATCATGCTCAACGCCGAAACCCAGGAGCCGAACACGGTGGCACAGCTCTCGGCGGTTGCCCCCGAGTACACCTCGGATGAGGACGTACTCCTCGTGGCCTCGTTCGTCGGCGACTACGCACAGGATATCGAGGCGGCGGACCTCGTGACGCGGACCCAGAAGACCCTGGCAGCATGGTATCCCGAGCGCGGGTTCGACGGACTCGAACTGCTCGCGACCGACCGCATCCCCTTCGCACAGTTCGCGCAGCCGCCGGGCGCACACGCGACGCTGCCTGACGCCACAGACCCAGCGGGGCCGGTCTATCTGGCGGGCGACTACACCCGCTGGTCGTCGATTCAGGGAGCGCTCGAGAGTGGGCAGCGCGCTGCCGAGGCCGCCGCAGTCGGGCTGTCGGACTGAGCCGCGGTAGCCGGTGTTTATCACCCACCGGTCCCACATTCCCGGCATGAGCGACGCGCTGGCGGACAAACGCACCGCGAGCCGGTTCCGCATCCTCGCAGAGATTGCCGAGCGCCAGCCGGCGGTGAGCCAGGGGGAGATCGCCGACGCCGTCGGCGTCACCAGCCAGGCGGTCAGCGAGTATATCCGCGAACTCACCGAGGACGGACTGGTCGAGAAGGAGGGCCGCTCGCGCTACCGCGTGACCAAGGAAGGCGTCGACTGGCTCTTCCAGGAGGCCAAATCACTGCGCCGGTACGTCGACCACGTCACCGAGGACACCCTCGAGACGCTGCAGGAGGAGGCCGCTATCGCCACCGAACCGATTGCTGCGGGGGAGACGGTCTCGCTCTCGCTCCGAGAGGGGTTGCTCCACGCCACCCCGGGCGAGGATGGCCCCGCAACAGGTGTTGGGACGACGGACGCCGAGGCCGGCACAGATGTTGGCGTCACGGGCTTCGAGGGCGTCATCGACATGGATCCGGGTACGGTGACGGTCTACCGCGTCCCGCCGGTCAGAAACGGCGGCAGCCGCGGCGTCGACGAGCAGGAACTGCGGTCGGCGACCGCCGATGCTGACCTCGTACTCGCCAGCGGGGTCGAAGCCGCCGTGGCGCTACGCCGAGTCGAGTCACCGCCGACAGTCACCGCCGCGGCGGGCGAAGTGGCCGCCGACGCCGCAGCTCGTGGGATGGATTCGTTGGTCGCGGTCACCCGCGACGAAGTGGGTCGAGTGACTGATGCGCTCCGGGACGGTGAAATCGAGTACGTCGTCGAAGGCGCCTGAGACTCGGGACTACTCGATTTCGAGTTCGCCGCTGCTCCCACTCTCGGCGTCTTCAGGCCACTCAATCTCCAGTTCAATCGAGAGTTCACCGCTCGCATCGACGGGCCCCTCGCGCTCGACTTTCACCTCGAAGGTCGGTCGTTCCGGTGGTGTGACTGCCGTGGATTCGCTGCCAGCGCGGAACGTCACCTCACCACCCCCCTCGAGGGAGTCGGCGACGGTGCGGAGGTAGTCAGCGATTTCGGTGCGGGTTCGGCGGCTCTCGGATTCGAACAGGAGTTCTTCGGGCATACTGCAATGTAGTGGCGCCGGAGAGATAAACCGGTCGGCAGTGTGGGTCTACTCGGCGTGGTTCTTCGCCGTCGTGTAGGCCTCCCGGAGTTCCTTGAACGCCCCCTCGTCGCCGCCCTGGTCGGGGTGGACGTCCTTTACCTGCTCGCGGTAGGCTGATTTGACAGCGTCGACGTCGGCGTTTTGGGAGATACCCAGCGCGGCGAAGGCTGCGTCGACAGGATCTGTGACGGGGTTCCCGATGACGGTGCCGTCGTCGACCTCGAAGGGAAGCCGGCGGCCCAGATTCGCCCCCGGCATCTCGTGTTCACAGAGCACGACGAACGTGTCGCTCGCTTCGAGGTGGAAGTACGCCTGTGCGTCGAAGGTGATCGCCACGTCGCGTTCTGGGAGGTAGAACGCCACCGTTGTGGTCCCGAGTTCGTACTCCTCCACGAACCGCTCGCCGGCGGCGCGGAGGAACGCCCGAATTTCCCGGTGGCGGCGGGAGTCACCACCGACATGTGGACCGCTGGGCCCCCGGTTTGGGTAGAGTCGCTCGCCGACGGCGAAGACGCCAGCAAAGAGCCCGGCGACCGCCATGCCGAGGGCGACCCCGGCGAGCAGCCAGACCGGCAGCGCGATGGAGGACTCGAACGGCACAGGTTTGGGTTGGTCGTCGTGGGACTTCAACTGCTCGCTCGCCAGGGTTTCGAGGGGTCATCGGCCTGCCCGCCCCAGCGGATGCCCGCGACCCGAACTCCCTTGGTTCGGGGAGACAAAGTATGAACCGTGACAACGTACGACATCGAGCGCTATCTCAACATCCGGAGCGCTCACGGCGGGTCGTTCGCCCCGGACGGAGAGCGCCTCGCGTTCCTGATGAACACGACCGGCACGCCCCAAGTGTGGACTCTCGACGGGCCGGGCCAGTGGCCCGTCCAGCGCACCTTCTACGAGGACCGCATCACCTTCGTCGACTACTCCCCCGAACGGGCGGAACTCGTGTTCGGGAAAGACCAGGGCGGCAACGAGCGCGCACAGCTCTACACCCTCGACACGGAGACGGGCGAAATCACCAATCGCACCCAACGGCCAGACGCCAAGCACCGGTGGGGCGGCTGGGACAGCGAGGGCGAGCGCTTCGCCTTCGCTTCGAACCGCCGCGACAACACCGTCTTCGACATCTACGTCCAAGACCGCGAGGGAACAGGTGACGACGCGGAACTGGTCTATGCAGGCGACGGCTGGCTCTCGCTGTCGGGCTGGTCGCCCAGTGACGACCGTCTCATCATTCAGGAGGCTCACTCCAGTTTCGACCAAGACATCCACGTGCTCGATCTCGAGACGGGCGAGGCCGAACACGTCACCCCGCACGACGACCGGGCGCGCTTCAGCAGTGTCGAATGGGGGCCTGCGGGCGACTCGCTCTACCTCGTCACCGACCGGGAATCAGACACCCTCCGTCTCGAACGGCTCGACCTCGAGACGGGTGAGTATTCGGTCGTCGAAGCGGGAGGAGAGTGGAATGTTGGCAGCGTCTCCATCCACCACGACTCTCGCCGGGTCGCCTACTCCCGGAACGTTGACGGCTACACCGACCTCACCGTCGGCGACCTAGTTGAGCCAGACCGAATCGACCCCGCGGCGGAGCCGGAGCTCCCGAAGGCCGTCGCCGGCGGCGTCGATTGGGGGCCGGACGGTGACCGCTACACCGTCACCGTCACTGCGAGTAGCGAGAACACGAACATCCACGTCGTCGACGCCCGTAGCGGCGAGAGCCAGCGCTGGACCGACGCGTCGACGGCCGGTATCCCGCGTGAAACGTTCCTCGAACCGCAGTTGGTCCACTACCCAACGTTCGACGGGCGGGAGATTCCCAGCTTCTTTTCGGTGCCAGACCACGTGCCGGCGGGTGGCGCACCCGTCATCGTCGACATCCACGGCGGCCCCGAGAGCCAGCGCCGGCCATCCTTCCGCTCGCTGAAGCAGTATTTCCTCAACAACGGCTACGCGGTGTTCGAGCCGAACGTCCGTGGCTCCTCGGGGTACGGGAAGGCCTACGCCAGCCTCGACGACGTGCGAAACCGGATGGATTCCGTCAAAGATCTCAAGGCTGGCGTGGAGTGGCTCCACGACCATCCCGACGTCGACAACGACCGCATCGTCGCCTACGGCGGCTCCTACGGCGGCTTTATGGTGCTCTCTGCCCTGACGGAGTACCCCGAACTCTGGGCGGCCGGCATCGACGTGGTGGGTATCGCCAACTTTGTCACATTCCTCGAGAACACCAGCGATTGGCGCCGCTCGCTCCGCGAGGCTGAGTACGGTAGCCTGGAGGACGACCGGGAGTTCCTCGAAGAAATCTCCCCGAGCAACAACATCAACAACATCGAGTCCCCGCTGTTTGTGCTCCACGGCGAGAACGACCCGCGCGTGCCTGTGAGCGAAGCCGAGCAGATTGTTGAGGACGCTCGCGAGCAGGGCGTTCCCGTCCGGAAGCTCATCTTCCCCGATGAGGGTCACGGCTTCTCGAAGCTTGAGAACCGCATCGAGGCCTACTCCGCGGTGGTGGAGTTCCTCGACGAGCACGTCTGAGCCGGGTTCGAACATATAGCTTTATACGGCTCTGTTGAAATCCTCAGTCGCTGATAGTTTGTTGAAGCCGTGCTGAATAGAGAGCGCGAATCGGTCTCTGGCCATTTGGGTCTGGTGAGGGATCGGGGCGATAGATACAGGTGGCGCTCCGAACGGAGCGGTGAATATCCGGTCGGACCGGGGTGCAAAAATCGGGGTCACGGTTAAGAATCGAGATCGTCGAGAGGTCATGGATGATCGCAGGCGAGAGTTTATTTTTATCACAGTAGCCGGTACATTTCAGAAGAACCGGCAGAGTATTTATGAGATGACGGAGACTCCGTTTACAGGAGTATGTCACTCGCAGAGATAGTCCCACTGATGAAACCTGGGCAATTGGGGAGGAACATCGCTGTCGGCGTCGGGTACTTCATCACGATACCTTTCTGGTTGCCGCTCCTGCCGTTCATCGTCTTCGCGCTGGTGTGGCGCGATACTGGCGGATTCGCGACGTCGCTGTCGAGCATCCCCGGGATCTCGGAGGGGGCGGCATAGTCTCGGGTATCGTGGGTTCGTCCTCCTCATCGTTCTCTTCGGTGTGGTCGGCGCTGTGCTCCCCGGTGGTGATAACCCTGGCCAGGCCGACGGGGGCACACCGTCTGCGACGGCAGCTCCGACTGTATCCCCCACAGCATCACCGACTCCGACAGCTGAGCCAACGCCGACCCCAACCGAGGCAGCCACCATGACTGACGGGGGCACACCGTCTGCGACGGCAGCTCCGACTGCATCCCCCACAGCATCACCGACTCCGACAGCTGAGCCAACGCCGACCCCAACGCCGACGCCGATTGCAGCGCCGGACGGCGATTCCTACGCCTTCTCTGGGTCGGGGGACGACGTCACCGACTCGTTCAGTACTGAGGGCGGGCTCGTCGTGCTCGACTTTGAGCACGGCGGCAGCTCGAACTTCCAAGTGCAGGCTGTGAATAGCGCCGGTGATGAAGAGTACCTCGTGAATGAGATCGGGGCCTATGACGGTCAGGTCGCGCTCTACCTACCGAGTGATGACTGGCGCCTTGACATCACCGCAGACGGCAGCTGGAATGCGGACATCACTCAGCCGCGGTTCAACGAGAACGATATTGAGTCACTGCCTGCGCAGGCCGATGGTGAATACGCCGCCTGGTTCGGCCCCTTCGATTTCGAGGGGTCCACCGAGGTGACGTTCGTAATCGAGGACGACTCACAAGCAGCCGTCTGGCTGGCGACGCACGAGGGTGAGAGGGTCGACCTCCTGCACAACGAGATCGGACCCTACGAAGGGACGGCGCTGGTGACTGACAGTGGCGTCGGGTTGATCATCGTCGATACGGACTCGGCCGACTGGCGAATTGAAATTGGAGGGTGATAACGTAGCATCGCGATGACCGACCGAGGTTAAATTCCGATCTACGCGAGACTGAAACGCCTGTCAAATAGGCAGCACCCTCCTATCGGCCACATCAATCATTCAGTAGTGAAATAAAAGACGGCAGGATGCTGCATACACCCTCTGTATGTTGCACGCCATTCCTGTTAGATTCTGAGGGTTTAAACACAGTCGAGATTGTATACTTTGACCAATTGAACCCCCAACCTAGGGATTGCTAATCAAGCTTAATTCATCCAACTATTTCGAATCATCGGAATTATCCAGGCTATAGTATTCGATAAGGGTTTTCTGGCTCTGTTGAAACCCTCCGTTGCTGATAGTTTGTTGGGCTCTGTAGTTTCGTTAGACTGCGTTCCAATTGGCGGGAAATTACGCCGAACCAGTCCGTAGATTGGCTCATACTCCAAATCGATCACTATCTCTCGATTTTCCCGATATTCAGCTAGAAGAACCGCTGGATGAGTTTGAAAAACACGCAATCTGGGCGGAAATATACCCGTCAAAATAGCCCAAATCGACCTATGTCTAGCGAAACTACAGAGCCGTTTGTTGAGAGCGTGCTGAATACAGGGCGCAGATCTTGCAGGACTGGATATACCCCGCGTCAGTCTCGATGAATACGCCGGATTGTGTTCGCTACTTCTGTGTGATCGAGCACGCCTTCGAGTCGAATCTCCTCGCGCCGGACGTCTTTGTTCATTTTGCTACGCTCTTTCTCTCCGAAGTTACCGTCTTCTGCACTCGTTGCTTGTGTTTTCTGCACTTCGAACGTGATATCGCCGATATTGAAGAATGCCTGAAGGAACCCTTGCTCCGTCTTAATGTCGCCAACCAGTTTCTCGAAGTCATGCTGGGTTGTGCTACCACCGACCATTCCCGAGGACTCGATGATCCGTTCATCTGTGATGGTGTAGCTTTTCGTGGACATCCCTCCCGATACGGCTGCTATCGTCACTGGTACAATATACCATGTGCCGAGTGTGCAAACGGCGAGTACCAGGTTGACCGGTGACGTCCAGTTCACAGCACCCAGAATCGACCCAAGTTTGTGTGTGGATGCTTCCTGCAACAACGATTCACCCTCGAAGATTTCCACGTCAGTCGAACTCATACCACAAGGTCACCACTCCATCCCTATTGTTACAAACTGCATACAGAAAACCCAGCACCGGAGAGAAAACGGAGTTGTTCGAAGCGTGGATGGCCACAGGACGGGGATTGACCTGTAGCCGGAATGGGCTAGTCTTGTAGCTGGATCTGGTCGTCTTCGAACGTTGCGACCTGATTTTGCTTGAGCTCGTAGGTATCAGCGTTTTCCTCTGTCCAGCCGAGTCGTCGCCGAACGCTCTGTGACAGCGACCCCTTGGGACGGATTTGGGCCATGTTGTTGTCTATCTTCTCGATTGTTCCGGCCTCGTCCCCATCCTCGCGTTTGCGGTACTCGGGGGAATCGGCGCAATCACCGGCTCGAGCAATGCCGCCGCGGCGGGACTGATCGTCGCCACACTCGTGAGCGGCGTGTTGTTCATCGGCCTGACCTACATCTATCCGGCCGCGTTGACCAACTTCGCCAGAACCGGGAGCGTCGAGAAGGCGTTTGCCTTCGGCGAAATCTCCGATGTCGTGACCTCCGGGGACTACTTCATGGCTGGCTGCTCGGCTTCGTCATCTTTGTGGGAGGGTTCATCGTGGTCGGGATCCTGAGTATCATCCCGATTCTGGGCACCATCGTCGGGCTGTTCGTCAACTTCTACATTCAGGTCGCAGCCTACCGCGTGTTCGGGACCGCGTTCCGCGAGGCACTCGAAGGCACGTCGACGAGCGTCTCGACCGGCTCAAGCCTCGGAACGACGGACTCAGTCCACCGTTCGGGCGACGACGGTGTCGGCCGCCAAATCACCCAGTCGCTGGTCGTCGTCGCTGATAAAGATGACGACGGCACCGATGAGGTAGGCAAACGGGAGGGCGTCGACGAACCGGAGCAGATTCCGGACCACCGCGTCATCCAGTTCGCAGTCCCCGCCGGCTTCGGTCACGACGACCAGCCCCAGCAACTTCTTGCCGAGTGTCTGACCGTACGTCGCCTCCATGTAGGTGAAGTAGGCGAACGTCAGCACCGCACCCACCACGCTCGAAATCCAGGCCGAGCGGATCGGGTTCCCGCTAACGACCCCAGCGAGACTGCCGACAACGATGCCGACCAGGATGGCGTCGACGATGACGGCGCCGACGCGGCGCCAGAACGTCTCTGTGTGGGTTCCGGGCTGGTGTGATGGGCGTTCCATGGCTGCTCTTTCTCCGGCAGGCGAGAAAAACCCAGTGGCGGCGCCGGCTGGCCCGTTCCCGTTAGAGTCAAACCACCGCCGAGCGAAACCCACGGTATGAGCACAGACCAGGAACAGCGAACCATCCGGTGTCTCGTCGCCAAAGTCGGCCTCGACGGCCACGACCGCGGGGCACACGTCATCGCACGGGCGTTCCGCGACGCCGGCTTCGAGGTAATCTACTCGGGGCTTCACCGCGCGCCGGACGAAATTGTGCAGGCCGCCGTACAGGAGGACGTCGACGTGCTGGGCATCTCTATCCTCTCGGGCGCCCACAACACGCTCATCCCCAAGGTAATCGAGGGACTGAAAGAGTACGATGCATTTGAGGACACGCTCATCCTCGTCGGCGGCATCGTCCCCGACGACGACAAGAAGAAGCTGCTGGAGGCCGGTGTCGCCGAAGTGTTCGGCCCCGGCACCCCGATGCAGGAGACCGTCGAGTTCGTCCGGAACAACGTTCACCAGCGATGAACGCGACTGCAGAGAAAGAGCTCGTCGAGGAGCTCCTCGCCGGAAAACACCGCGCGCTGGCCCGCGTCATCTCGAAAGTCGAGAACCGGGCGCCGGGCTACCGGGACGTGGTCTCGGAGCTCCACTCTCACACCGGGACCGCCGACGTGATCGGCATCACCGGCTCCCCCGGCTCCGGGAAATCGACCCTCGTTGACAAACTCGCCAAACAGTATCGCGACCGCGGGGAGACCGTCGGCGTCATCGCCGTCGACCCCTCCTCGCCCTACACCGGCGGCGCCGTGCTTGGCGACCGCATCCGGATGGCGAGCAACGTTGGCGACATGGAGGTCTTTTTCCGCTCGATGTCCGCCCGCGGAACGCTGGGCGGCCTCTCGACGGCGACGGCCGACACCGTGAAAGCTCTCGACGCGTTCGGCAAGGACAAAATCATCATCGAGACGGTTGGCGCCGGCCAGAACGAGGTGGATATCGTCAGAACGGCCGACACGGTCTGCGTGCTGGTCCAGCCCGGTTCGGGCGACGACGTACAGATGTTGAAGGCCGGTATCCTCGAAATCGGCGACCTCTTCGTGGTCAACAAGGCCGACATGGACGGTGCCAGCCGCACCGTCGCGGATTTAGAGGAGATGCTCCACCTCGACCGCAACCCGGCGGCCAAGCTGAACACGGGCCACCACGACGCTCCAGAGCACCCAGACAGCCCGGAGCCCGAGGAAGACGAAGCGGCGGAGTACTGGGAGCCACAGGTGCTCGAAACCGTCGCCAAGAGCGGCGATGGCGTCGAAGAACTCATCGAGATGCTCGATTCGCATTCGACCTGGCTGGACGAGACGGGCCGGAGAGAAGCGAAGGCCCAGCAGCGCTACGCCGCCGAAATCCAGCAGCTGTTGCGGTCTGACGCCGCGGAACTGGTTGAGTCAGAACTCGCGCGCCACGGCGGCGTCGACGAACTCGCAGAACGGGTCATGCAGCGCGAATCCGATCCCTATACGGTCGCCGACGAGGTGCTGGCGCCGGTACGGGACTGCGTCGAAAACCGCAGCGAGTAGCCTGCGTTACGACTCGCGTTCGCGGACTGCGGCGATGACCTTCTCCTCGGCTTCGCGCTCGGGGCCGTTCTCCGTTCCATCCAGCCCATGCTCGCGGTGGGAGATCGCAGCGTTGGCGACGGCCTCTGCCGGCGGCGTCGACTCCCAGCCCAGGTCCGCGAGCGTCTCCGTGGCGACGATCTCCGGCGTCGGCACGTAGAGCGGGAAATCTGCCGGTTCGATGTCGCCGGCCGCGAGTTCCGTCCGGTCGGCCTCCACGATGTCGACCTCCGTGTCCAGCCCTGCGGCCGCGAGTTCGAGTGACTGTTTCAGCGAGAACGTGTTGCGGTCGGCGACGTTGTACGCCTCGCCGGGGTCGCCTTCCTCAGCGGCGACGCGGAGGCCGCTGGCCACGTCCTCGACGTAGACGCGGTGGAGCAGGCTCCCGCCGTCGAAGGGGACCACCACCTCGTCGTACTCAGCCACCCGGTCGGTCCAGTAGGCGAAGCGCTCGGTGTAGTCGTGCGGGCCGTAGACCAGCATCGGCCGGACGGAGAGAGCGTTGACCCCCTCCTCGGCGGCCTGGAAGACAACTCGGTCACCCTCCGCCTTTCGTGGGCCGTACGTTTCCATGTCCTCGTTCGTTGCCTGCTCGGGCGTACAGTCCATCAGCGGCGTCTCCCCCTCGCGCATGGGCACGTCCGAGCGGCCGTCCGCGAGGCCCGAAACGTCGTAGGCCGACCCGGAGGAGACGTAGACGTAGGCGTCCACGTCGGCAAACACCTCCGTAGCGGCCTCCACGTCGGCCGGGAAGTACGCGCAGGTGTCGATGACGACATCGGGGTCGACGGCGTCGCGTGCGCTCTCGAGGTCCTCCCGTTCGGTCCGGTCACCGTGGACCGCCGAGATCCGGTCGTCGTCAGCGAACGGGCTCGTGGTTTCGCCGCGGGTGAACGTGGTGACGGCGTAGTTGTGGTCAAGCAGTTCTTCGACGAGATGGCGGCCGATGAAGCGGGTGCCGCCGATGACGAGTGCGTCTGTCGGCATAGCTGGATGTGCAGGGGGCAACGCAAAAGGTCACCTGCTCCGGCAGGAACGGTTACTCCGTGGCCGGGGAGTCCTCGACTGTCTCGACGTGCTGGCGGAGCCACTCGACGCCGTCTGCCACCGCCTCAGCATCAGTTCCGGTGACCTTCAGGCGGTTGTGGCCCTCGCGTGATGGGTAGCTCCCGATGATGAGGTCGAACTGTTCACGGAACTCGGCGAGCACCTCCGTCAACGACGCCTCTGGCGCCGGCGTCGCCAGCGTCTCGCTGACGGCGTCGCCACCGAACTCTTCGCCCACTGTCTCGAACATCGCCTCGAACTCCGCGGGCGGGCCCGGGAGCACGTAGACGTTCTCGACGACGGCGCCCGGCGAGAGACCGACGGGGTTCAGCAGCGGGCGAGCACCTTCCGGGGTTGCACCCCATGCCTCGAAATCGAGGTCCAGCTCCGCCCGGTCGAGGCCATCGGGGTCGATTTCGCGGTAGTCGGCCATGCTCTCAAGGAGCGCCCGCTCAACCCCAGGTTCGAGCACGAGGTCGCGGTCGAACGCGTCAGCGACGGCATCCATTGTGATGTCGTCGTGGGTGCCGCCGAGCCCGCCGCCGACGATGACGGCGTCGAACTGGTCGGCCCACTCCCGGACCACGTCGGTGATGAGCGCCGGGTCATCCGGAATCGTGAGAATCCGGACAACCGTTGCACCGCGCTCGTTCAGTCGGCGAGCCAAGCGCTCGGCGTTAGTGTTGCGGGTGTCGCCGGCGAGAATCTCGTCGCCGACGGTGACGATAGCCACGTCCATACTGAGAGAAGGACCGGGACGGCCCTTAGTCGTTCGACTCCGACCCGGCAGTCCTCGCAAGGAGCGACTGCTGCCGGCTCAGAATCCAGGGTCTTCGAACGCGGTGCCGAAGTCATCGCGGATGAAGTAGCGCACGAAGTTTGCGTAGGTTCGGTCCGAAATCTTCTCCGAGACGTGCTCGTAGCGCACCTCGCCATCCTCGTCGACGACGTAGACTGCGGCGATGCCGGTGGTGTCGCTGTGGCTCGTCTCCTCGACGCCGCTGTACTGTTCGGCGACCTCGCCTTCGGGATCGGCCAGCAGCGGGAAGCGGTAGTCGAAGCGGTCCTGCATCGCGGCCACGTCGCCGACCTCGCTGGTCACGACGGGGAGGATGTCGACGCCGTCGTTGAGTCGGAGGTCCTCGAAGATGCGGCTGAAGGTAGCTAGCTGTTCGGCACAGAAACTGCACCAGTAGCCGCGGTTGATGAGGACCACGGTGGGGCCGCGCTCGAGCGTCTCCGAGAGCGCCACGGTGTCGCCGTTGCTTGTCTCCAGTTCGAACGCCGGGGCCTGACTTCCTTCCAAGCTCATGTGTTAGAGTAATTCGTCGTCGGGAGGAAATAACTCTCGGTGTTCACACGTCGCGCTTTGCGACATTTATTGCTCCATTATTGCGGGTACAGCGGCGGCGATGGCCAACGTTCCGTATCTCTCGGCAATCCGTGCCACCACCTCTGACTGGGCGGGTTAGCAACCGACATGGTCCCGGAACGAGCGCTCGGTGAGCCAGCGGCGGTCGCCATCGCTGAGGCCGGGCATCTCCTCGAGACAGGTCAGCGTCGACGCGTAATCGGTGACCGAACTGATAAACGGGTAGTCCGAGCCCCACGCGACCTTCTCGCGGCCGAAGGTGTCCAGCAGCCAGCGAATCTTAGACTCCACGTCGCGGTGTGGGTACGGCTCCTCGGAGATGGCGGGGACTGCAGAGGCCTTGACCAGGACGTCGCCCGCTGCAGCGAGGTCAGCAAACTGCTGGAACCCCGGGTCATCAATGGGTACGTCCCCGCCCGCGCGACCGAAGTGGTCGACGACGTACGCAAGGTCGGGGTAGGCCGCCACGAGCGCCTCGACCTGATCGAGCTGGCTGTAGTGTGTGAGTGAATTGCCTCGGGGTCAAGCCCCGAGGCTTCCCGTGGGTTAGTCGGACACTCCCACGACACCATCGGCTTGATGGCCTGTAGCGGTGTCATGGGTCA
>Ga0306887_100059_pt1 | contig 54256 bp, 55 predicted proteins | sample AntDeeMetagen138_FD_190453 | JGI IMG/M metagenome (GOLD analysis project Ga0306887, IMG submission 190453) | Saline lake microbial communities from Deep lake, Antarctica - Metagenome #138 (v2) (version 2) | ecosystem: Environmental > Aquatic > Non-marine Saline and Alkaline > Saline | place...
CACGCGCACGTGGTGAGGACCCCGCCCTACTGCCTGCTCAGTCGTCCATCGCGGCAGCCCGTCGCCGCGATGATCAGTCGTCCATCGCGACAGCCCGTCGCCGCGATGATCAGTCGTCCATCGCGACAGCCCGTCGCCGCGATGATCAGTCGTCCGCGACAGGTGCGTCAAGATCTTCGACGCTGAAGGATTCCTGCATCAGCGTCTCCTTCTCGTTGCCGACATGCGTACCCGCACGCATCAGCTGTTTGTATGCCGACTGCGGCGCGAGGTTGTTGATGAGGACGCCACCGACGATGCGGCCGTCCTTCAGCGCGAGACGACGCCACTCGTTCTCGGAGTACTTGCGCTCGACGGAGTCGTCGCCGAGCGTCGGGTGGCCGAACGAGAGGAACGGGAAGTCGAAATGAGTGATGGAGTAAGAAGAGACCCAGCGGAACTCCTCGGAGCCGTAGTTCACCATGTTCTTGGCAGCGTTGTCTCCCTGCGCCTTCGCCGAGCCCCAGGCACCGTTCTGGGCACGCTCACCGAGGATGAGGTCGTTGAACTCAGTGGTGTCGCCCGCCGCGAACACGTCGTCAAGGTTGGTCCGCATATACTCGTCGGTGATGATGCCGTCGTCGAACTCGATGGGCGTATCCTGAATAATCTCGGTGTTCATGTTCAGGCCGATGGCGACACCCGCGAAGTCAGCCTCGTACCGGTCGCCGTTGGGGTCGACCGCAGCCTCGATGTGGCCGTCGTCGTCGGTCTCGAAGTGGTCCACACCAGAGTCGAAGACGGGCGTGACGCCGCGCTCGCGCATCGCGTCGTGGAGGATTTCCGCGCCCTCCTCGCTGAGCGCGTAGCGCCACCAGGCGTTCCCGCGCATCAGGTAGTTGGCTTCCACGTCCTGCGCGCCGCAGATGGCTGCGAAATCGATACCCAGCAGGCCGGCGCCGACGATGACGCCCGTTTCGGCCTCCTCGACGTTCTCCTTGATTTTGCGGGCGTCCTGGAACGTCCAGAAGTGGTGGATTCCCTCCGCATCGGAGTTGTCGACCGGAAGCTGAGAGGGAGTCCCCCCCGTCGCCAGGAGGAGTTTGTCGTAGGCGAACTCCTCGCCGTCGTGGCTGACGACGTTCTTCCCCTCAGTGTCGACATCGACGACAAGTGTGTTGAGGCGGAGGTCGATATCCCGGTCTTCGTACCACTCCTCGTCGTGGATGGAGATTGGCGCCGCGGGGAGCTTCCCCTTGGCGAACTCCTTGATCAGAATGCGGTTATAGAGAGCCTCCCCCTCGTCGGTGATGACGGTAATGTCCGCGTCAGGCGCCTCCTCCCGGAGTGTCTCCGCAGCGGAGCTGCCAGCGACGCCATCACCAATTATCACGAACGACTCGGTCATGCACCGCCTTTGACTGCGGGGGTTAATGTGGGTTGCCATACGCGAATGACGAGGCTACCCGTGCCTTGCGGGCCAGAGCACCGCTCTCGGAGGGTTGAAGGGTTCCGCGAGCGTATCACGGACTGATGAAGCTTCGGCAAAACGTTCGCCATTTCGCCGTGAAGCAGGCGCTCACGATGCCCGTGATCGGGAAGAAAACCCACGAGAAACTGGTGGACCTCCACGTCGGGATCTTCAGCAAGCGCGCCGAAGCGGGCCGACGCGAGGAGCGCAAGCCGCATCTGGAGGCCTTCTTCGACTGTACGATGGAGACGTATCTCGCCGCGCTAGAAGCAGGGTTCCCGGAGGCCGAGGCGCGTGAGATTACCCATCTGCAGGCGAACTTCGATTTCTACAACCACGGCTGGACGGAGATGATGGAGTTCCCGGCCACCGAGGTCGAGGAGCATTACGACCGGTACGCGGAGTTTTTCGAGTCCCATGGGATCACCATCGACGACCCGCTCGGTGAGTTCCGCACTCGGGAGGTCCCGTCGCCGCCGTCGACCCTGGAGAAATTCGACGACCCAGAGCACCCCCACGCTGAAGGCGGGTTCGCCGACGATGTTTACGTCGAGACCGAGGAAGGTGTCGTCGCCGGCGACCGGACCGAGGAGATTCAGGACGGCTCCACGGACTGAACGGCGCAGTCGCTCGTAGGTGCAGAAAAAGGGCGAACAGGTGACTCGCTTCTTGACCGCGACGGGCTGAGTCACACACCCGCAGGACCCGTCGCGGTACCGTTCAGGTCACGGCGAGGGTGGTCGCCCCCTTACTGATAAAGAAATGCCCGCTTCGAGTGGTCAGTCAGTTTTCTCGACGATGCGGTCGGCACACTCGAAACCGGCCTCGACACCGCCGTCGAGGCTGCGCTCTGGGTACTGCGCTTCGCTCGCCATCCCGGCGTAGTAGAGTCCCTCGGCCACATCATCCCCAAGGTCGTATGGGACCACCATGTCGAGATAGCCGCGCTCGTAGACGGGCGCGGCGCGGGGGGCGCGGGCGAGGCGGAACTCCTCGACGTGACTCCGGTCGAAAGCGGGGAACAGGTCGCCGACCGCGTCCAGCCAACGGTCCTCGATAGCGTCTTCCTCGGCAGTCGCCAGCCACTCCTCCTCGGACTGCACGTACGACGCAACGTAGAGCAGGTGGTCGCCACCGTAGCGCTCCGGTGAGACGAAGTTCGTGTGCTCGATGAGTGCGCCGAACGGCGCGTCGTCGGCGATGTTGAGCCAGTAGGTGTCGGTCAGCGAGCGGTCCATCGTGGCGACGGCACAGACCGCGCCCTGGAAGTCGATCTCGCACTCGTAGCCCGCCAGCTCCTCCAGCACGTTCGGCATGGCGGCGACGATGACGCCATCAGTTTCCTGAGTCGTCGCGTGACCGCCTGATTCGGTTGTGATGGTGGTGAGTTCACCATCCTCGATTCCCAAGTCGGTTACTCGGGTGTTCGTGGTAATGGTCTCGTGGCCGACGGACTCGACCAGCGGGTCCAGTAGCGCGTCGAAGCCGCCGTTGGGGTAGCCCAGAATCTCCCCGCGGAGCAGGTCACGCTCGCCACGGAACTTGATTCGCCCGAGCAGCCACGCTGCACTCACGTCCTCCTTCCGGTCGCCAAACTTGGCGTCGAGCAGCGGCTCGAAGAAGTTCTCGTAGACGCCTCGGGACGTATGTTCGAGCAGGAACTGTTTGATGGGAACATCCTCGAAATCCTCGAGGTCGTCGTACGTGTCGAAGGAGGGAATTCCCCCGCGGACGTCGATTTCCATCGTGAGCATCCCGAGGCGGAACTTATCGTAGACGCTCATGTGCGGGTACGCGAGAATCTCCCAGGGGGTGTCGAGCGGGTGGACGACACCGTCCACGTAGTAGGCGTTCTTCCCCACGAGCCACTCGATGCGGTCGCCAACACCGAGTTCGTCTGCGAGTTCGACGATAGTCTCCTCAGATTTCGAGAGGTGGTGGTAGAACACTTCGATGGGGTCGCCTGCGGTGTCGTAGCTTGCCGCGAGCCCGCCGAGTGTCTCGCTGCCCTCGAAGATTTCGACCTCGTGGCCCTGGCCCTGGAGCCGGTAGGCCGCCGCGAGTCCGGCGATGCCGCCGCCGACGACGTGGTACATGGCCCAGCGGAGGAGGGGGTTGGGTAAGTCGTTTGTGGACGACCGAGGGAGGGAAACGCGAGCGAACGGCGTGAGCGAGCGGCACACTCCCTCGAGACGCGACCCGAGAGCGCAGTGACCGGGGAGCGTGCGGGTGCAGTCCGTGAAACTGGAAACGCGAGCGAACGGCGTGAGCGAGCGGCACACTCCCTCGAGACGCGACCCGAGAGCGCAGTGACCGGGGAGCGTGCGGGTGCAGTCCGGAAACTGGAAACGCGAGCGAACGGCGTGAGCGAGCGGCACACTCCCTCGAGACGCGACCCGGGAGCGCAGTGACCGGGGAGCGTGCGGTGGGTGCAGTCCGGAAACTGGAAACGCGAGCGAACGGCGTGAGCGAGCGGCACACTCCCTCGAAACACGTCGCCGTCGACGACGAAGCATAGCGCGGCCTTTTTGCCCGTCAGCCCCCAGATTCGGCTATGTCGAACGCAGGCGGCGAGCGACTCGAGCTACCCTGCAGCGAGACGGTGTCGCTCCAGTCGCTCGACTTGGGGATGCGGGATCTCGAGTGTGACTGCGGCGAGCGCCACGCGGTGGTGATGGATATGCACCCGCCGACGCGGTTCTTCCCGGAGTTCTTGGTCGAGACCCTCGAGGGCGCCATCGAGAGTGACAGCGAGGAGATGCCGGACTTCGGAACCCCGCACCTGATGGGCATCGTGATGGAGGAGTTCCCCGAACAGGTGGCCGTCGCCGACGCCTCCGACGACGGCGACGTGGGGTTCGCGCTGGTCTGGATCACCCAGTTCGACTCGCGACGGCTCCACGAAGTGCTGGTGGAGCTGGTAATCGAGCTGATGGAGCACGCCGTCTCCCACGCCGAGAGTGAGCGCGCGATGACTGACTTCGAAGAGCAGATGCTCGAGTTCGACGTTCAGGAGTTCGTCGATCAGTACCGCGACGAGCGCGACCTCGACCCCGAGCCCTACGTCTAGGAGTCGACGCGCCCCACCACACCGTCCTCGAAGCGGTCGCGTTCGGTCGCCTTCTCCTCGCGCACCTGTTCCAGTTCCTCCGGGTCGACGCTGCGCTCGTCCCGGAGTTCCGCACTCTCCGTGACCAGTTTCTCGAAAAGCCGTTGCTCGGAGGCCTCCCCCGATAGTGTGGGTCACCGGCTGCTCGCCGTCGGCCTCGATAACCACAGGCACGTCGCCGCGGACCAGTTTGTCGTACTCTCTGGGCATGGTCGGCGGGTGCGCGAGCGCGACAAGAAGCGTTCCCGAGTCCTCAGTCGGGTTCCGTCGACCACGACAGCTTCTGACTCAAATTGGGCTACGAATTTCGTAATCTTCCTTCGCGACTCGAAGTCATTCGCCGAACTTATTACGATGTACGCATTCTGGAGGAGTAATGAGCGATACCGGGAGCGACGAGGACGTTCCGACGACAGCGACGCCCGCCGAACCGACCGCAGGGGACGGGGCCGGTACGGGGCGGACCATCCTGCTCATCGGGAGCGGCCCCATCCAGATCGGGCAGGCCGCGGAGTTCGACTACTCCGGCGCACAGGCCTGCCGAGCGCTGCAGGAGGAGGGTGCTCGCGTCGTCCTCGTGAACTCCAACCCCGCGACCATCATGACCGACCCGGAGACGGCCGACCGGGTCTACGTCGAACCCATCACGCCCGAGGCCATCGCGGAGGTCATCCGCACGGAGCAGCCTGACGGCGTCATCGCCGGACTCGGCGGGCAGACCGGGCTGAACGTCACCGCTGAACTCGCCGAGCAGGGCGTGCTTGCAGAACACGACGTGGAGATTATGGGCACGCCACTGGACACCATCTACGCCACCGAGGACCGCGACCTGTTCCGCCAACGTATGGAGGACCTCGGGCAGCCGGTCCCCCGCTCGACCACCCTCACACTGGAGGATGACGAATCCGCCACGGAACTCAGCGCCGAGGCATTGCGCGAACGTGTCGAAGCCGGCGTCGAGAACGTCGGCGGCCTGCCGGTCATCGCGCGGACCACCTACACGCTGGGCGGCTCCGGTTCGGGTGTCGTCCACGAGATGGACGAACTGCTCGAACGCGCCCGCAAAGGGCTGCGTCTCTCGCGCAACGACGAAGTGCTCCTGACCGAGTCAATCTCCGGCTGGGTCGAGCTGGAGTACGAGGTGATGCGTGACGCCAACGACTCCTGCATCATCATCTGCAACATGGAGAACCTCGACCCGATGGGTATCCACACGGGTGAGTCAACTGTTGTCACGCCCTCGCAGGTCATCCCCGACGACGGCCACCAGGAGATGCGCGACGCGGCATTGGAAGTCATTCGTAACCTGGGGATTCAGGGCGGCTGTAACATCCAGTTCGCGTGGCGCGACGACGGCACCACCGGCGGCGAGTACCGCGTCGTCGAAGTGAACCCCCGTGTCTCGCGCTCCTCTGCGCTGGCTTCGAAGGCGACGGGCTACCCCATCGCCCGTGTCACGGCGAAGGTCGCACTCGGCAAGCGCCTCCACGAAATCGACAACGAAATTACCGGCGAGACCACCGCCGCCTTCGAGCCAGCTATCGACTACGTGGTCACGAAGGTGCCGCGCTGGCCCATCGATAAGTTCGAGGATACCGACTTCACGCTCTCGACGGCGATGAAGTCCACTGGCGAAGCGATGGCCATCGGGCGAACGTTCGAGGAGAGCCTGCTCAAGGCGCTCCGCAGTTCCGAGTACGACCCGGCAGAGGACCTCGACGCGCTGGAGGACGAAGAACTCCGTGAACAGTATCTCGAACGCCCGAGCCCCGACCGTCCCTACGCCATGTTCGAGGCGTTCGAGCGCGGCTTCAGCGTCGAGGAGGTCGTCGAGGCCACCGGCATCTACGAGTGGTACGTCGAGCGGTTCGCCCGCATCGTCAAGGCGAGCAAGGAGGTCGTCGACGGCGAGTTCACTCCGGCAGCGGTCGCCGGCTTCACGAACGCAGAAATCTCCGCGCTGGCGGGCAACGTTTTCGAGGACAGCAGCCTGACGTGGCTGCCGGAGACCCGCGGTGCGTGGCGTGAAGCCGCCGAACCCGCAGCCGCCGGGGCCGCCGAGAGCGAGGGACTGCCGGTTTCGGCCGAGCGTGCCGGCGTCGGCGAGGTGGAGGCAACGGTGCCCGGCCGCACCTACAAACAGGTCGACACCTGTGCCGGCGAGTTCGCGGCCTCGACGCCGTACTACTACTCCGCGCGTAAGCCCGCGACGTTCACCGGACCCTTCGAGGGCGAGACCGCCGCGGGCGAACTCCAGGTCGACCGCGACGCCGAGAGCGTGGTCGTAGTCGGCGGTGGTCCCATCCGCATCGGGCAAGGCGTGGAGTTCGACTACTGTTCAGTCCACGCAGTGCGTGCCCTCCGCGAGATGGGTATCGAGGCCCACGTGGTGAACAACAACCCCGAGACGGTGTCGACGGACTACGACACCTCCGACGGACTGTTCTTCGAACCCATCACCGCCGAGGAGGTCGCTGACACTATCGAGGCAACTGACGCCGACGGTGTGATGGTCCAGTTCGGCGGCCAGACCTCTGTCGACGTTGGCGACCCCCTCAAAAACGAACTCGACCGCCGCGGGCTTGACTGTGAGATCATGGGCACGAGCGTCGACGCGATGGACCTCGCAGAGGACCGCGACCGCTTCAACCGCCTGATGACCGACCGCGGGATCGACCAGCCCGCTGGGGGGTCGGCCACCAGCGAACAGGAAGCGCTCGACCTGGCGCACGAAATCGGCTACCCCGTGCTCGTGCGCCCGTCGTACGTGCTGGGCGGGCGTGCGATGGAGGTCGTCTACGGCGATGACGAACTCCGCGAGTACGTCGAGGAAGCGGTGCGTGTCTCCCCGGAGAAACCAATCCTCATCGACTCGTTCCTCGCTGGCGCAGTGGAACTCGACGTGGACGCGGTGTCCGATGGCGAAGACGTGCTCATCGGCGGCATCATGGAGCACGTCGAGACTGCGGGCATCCACTCAGGCGACTCCGCCTGCGTCATCCCGCCGCGTTCGCTGGACAAAGAGACACTCGGTCGCGTGCGCGACGTGGTCGAAGAGATTGCCGAAGCGCTCGAAACCGTCGGCCTGCTGAACGTCCAACTTGCGGTCAAGGATGGCGACGTGTTCGTGCTCGAAGCGAACCCGCGCTCCTCGCGGACGGTGCCGTTCGTCTCGAAGGCGACGGGCGTCCCCATCGCCAAACTCGCCGCCCGTGCGATGGCGGGCGAGTCGCTCGCAGAGATGGAGATTGCCGAGCAAATTCCGGACCAGCCGAGCGTGAAGGAGGTCGTGCTCCCGTTCGACCGCCTGCCAGAGTCGGACCCGCGTCTCGGCCCGGAGATGAAGTCCACCGGCGAGGTGATGGGCACCGCCAACAGCTTCGGCGCGGCCTACGGTAAGGCCCAAATCGCCGCCCACAACGCGATTCCGCAAACGGGAACCGTCGCGGTCGATGGCGACTGGGACGAGGACGTGGTGGTGGCGTTCGCGGACCACCTTGACGTGGTCGAGCCTGACGACCTGGGCGCGGCGCTGCGTGAGGGGACCGTCGACCTCCTCCTTTCGACAGAACTCGAGAGCCTCAAAAGCGCCGTCGAGGAGCAAGTCGCCTATCTCTCGACGGACGCGGCCGCCCGCGCCGCGCTGGAGGCACTCGACGCCGGCGAGGGGATCGAAGGAACGCTCGCTGGGACTGACGTCGCCGCACTCTCGGACCGCCCGACCACGAAGCGAAACTGGGGCCAGTAGTTTCTCACACGGGCGCTCGTTCCGCGACAACGCCGACGCTCCCGGCTTCGACCACTGTTCTGTCCACCAATATCTCGACGCCGTAGAGCGGTTCATCCGTTTCCGGCACCACACGAACCCCGCGCACCGTCTCGATACCGTACAGCTCCGAACGCCCCGCAGCGTCCGGGCCACGGTCGCAGCGGCCCCGAACCGCGATGCGCTGTATCGTCGTCGGTAGCTCGTCGGGCAGGTGGAAGGAGCGGATCCGGTCTGTCAGTCGCCGCTCAGTCGCCACTCAGTCGAGCTTGTTGAGCGCCTCGAAGAAATCTGCCTCCGGCCCGGCGATGCGGACCGGATCGTCTGCGGTCGTCACCGTCACCATCGTCGGGAGGTCGAGCTCCCGAGCTGCACGACCGTCGCTGACAACATACCCAGTATCCGGCCCGGAGAGGCGAATCGTGATCTCGCTGTCGAGGTCAGTCACCAGCGGCGGCATCCCCTCGGCGGCACACATCTCGTTGACGACCATCGACGGGCTGCCCGGGTGGACGAGCGGCCCACCTTCTGAGAGGTTGTAGGCGGTCGAGCCGGTGGGGGTCGCGACGAGCACGCCGTCGGCCCGGCCCGAGGAGAACAGCGAGCCGTCGACTCTGAGTTCCACATCGACGCCGCCGCCGTGTCCACGCTGCCGGCCTTGAAGCACGACCTCGTTGGCGGCTGCCTCACTCTCCCACCCGTCTCCGGTGGCGAGCAGGCGAGGAGCCTCACGGACTGGTAGTTCACCCTCCCGAAGCGCGCGCACCTCAGACAGGACTTCGCTGACGGCCTCCTCCGGGCCGACAGCGTTGAGAAAGCCGACTTCCCCCAGATTCACGCCGAGGATTGGCGTGTCGCCGACGTTGCGGGCAGCGAACAGAAACGTCCCGTCGCCACCGATGGAGACCGCGAGGTCGCAGTCGGCCATCTCCTCGACGGGGTGGCCAGACTCGTCGTGCGCGTCGGCGGTGGCCTCGTCCAGCCAGACCTCGACGTCGGCTTCGCGGAGGGAATCCCGGATTTCCGCGGCCAAGAACGAGGCCCGCCTGTTGTCGCGTTTGGCGATGATACCGACCAGCATTGCCCAAATTACCCCCGCCACCATCAAAAAGCGCGCGGAACTGTCGCTGGACAAGCTTCATTTGCCGCCGCCACCTGAGTCCAGTAATGACCGAATGGGCTCCGGGTCGCTGGTGGTCCCCGTGAGCGAGGAGGAGGAAGATTGGTTCGAGCGCGCGATGCGCGAGGCCGAGGGAGAGAGCGATAGCGAAAGCGATGCGGAGGCCGCCGACTCGCCGAGTACCGCGGCCGGCGACGACACAGAGAAAGCAGACACGGAGCCAGCAACGGAGCAGGAAGCATCAGCCACGGAGGCCACCGAACCAACGGGAACGGGTGACGACGAGCCGGTGGAGACCGATCCGTTCGGCGGCACCGAAAGCCAAGCAGAGCCTGAGAGCGATCCATTCGGCGGCCGGAGTCAAGCGCCGTCTGACCCCGCATCCGACCCCTTCGGTGGCAGCGATGCGGATTCGTTCGGTGGCTCGCAGGATCCGTTCGGCGGAGGCGGTGATTTCGACGACGACGATGACGCGTTCGGAGGTGGTGGCGGTTTTAGCGAGGGAGAAGACTCGTTCGGAGGCAGCGGTGAGGACGGTGGTCCAGCGTTCGACGAAGCGGAGTTGGACTCCGATATCGACCGCATCAACGTCGGAATCAAAGGGCTCGACGAGATGATTCTGGGTGGGATTCCAAAGCGCTCTCTGATGGTCACTATGGGCTCGGCTGGGACCGGGAAGACGACATTCGGCCTCCAGTTCCTGACCGAAGCACTCGAAAACGGCGACAAGGCGATCTACATCACCTTAGAGGAGTCCCGCGAGGCAATCCTCTCGACCGCCGAGGAGAAGGGGTGGCCGTTCCGGGAGTGGAACGACGAGGGGCAGCTGGCGGTTGTCTCGATGGACCCTATCGAGATGGCGAACTCACTGGCCTCGATCCGGAACGACATCTCCCGGCTGGTCGAGGAGTACGACGCCGACCGGCTGGTGCTTGACTCCGTCTCGCTACTGGAGATGATGTACGACCACCCGGCCAAGCGTCGCTCGGAGGTGTTCGATTTCGCGCGCTCGCTCAAGCGGGCGGGCGTGACGACGATGCTCACCTCCGAGGCAAACAGCGACGACGCCTACACCTCGCGGTACGGCATCATCGAGTATCTGGTCGACGCGGTGTTCATCCTCCAGTACGTCCGGCCCTCGAATTTCCGGGAGACCCGGCTGGCGGTCGAGATTCAGAAGATTCGAGACGCCAACCACTCCCGCGAGACCAAACCCTACGAGATTACCAACAACGGCATCTCGGTCTATCGGCAGGCGAACATTTTCTAACACACCGTCGCGACTGGCCCCGCTGGAGCCGGTGGGCGATTCGCCCTGATTAAGTGCAAGCGGGCCACTAACAGGATATGGGCAACGACATCACGAAACGGCTGTTCCGGCGGCTGTTCAACCGCCAGTTCCGCCCCTCTGACGTGGCCCAACAGGTAGTGGGCGGTTTCCTGCTTGCCGGCCCGTTCGTCGTCACCGAGGAGGTGTGGGTACTCGCTGGGACGATGAACAACCTCCAGTGGGCTGTCGTCGTCGCCATCGTCTTCGCCATCGGCTACGGGGCGCTCTACCGCGCCGACAGCGGCCGCGACGTCGAGGACGAAACCGAGGTTGCGGGCGTGCCGTTCCGGTTCGTGATGCTGATGCTGGTCTCGTTCGGCTCGGTCCTGACGCTGGCGTACAGCTTCGCCGCGCCTGAGACGTTCGGCGCCGGGCCCATTCAGACGGCCAAGGCGGTCAGCATCGGTGCCGTTTTCTCTGTCGTTGGAGCGGCCACCGCCGACAGTCTGTTCTGACGCCGCTTGCGGGGCGGCGCTGCTGGTTCCGTCCGGACTGACGACGGAGTTAAATCCCCGTCGCAGCTACGCTGTTGCAGTGAGTGCGACTGTCGAGACGCGCCGGGATGGCCGCGGTGAGGACCGTCACGAGGCAGCGGCCTGGGCGCTGAAAGAGCGAATCCGCAGGGAAGAGGGGGTGCTGAAGCAGCGACGCGGCTTCTTCCGTGACGCCTATCGCCGTGGGGAGTGCCGGCTGCTGTTCGTCGACGAGGAGCTCGCGGGCTTTGTCACCACTCGCCGCGACGGCTATATCCTCTTTCTCGCCGTTTCGCCGGCGTTCCGGGGCGAAGGCTACGGCGAGCAGTTGGTCGCAGAAGTCGCCCGCGAACACGATTCGGTGAGCTGTCACGCCCGTGCGACCAACGAGGACGCCCTGTCGTTCTACCGCCACATCGGCTTCGAGACGGTTCGTCGTATCGACGGCTACTACGAGGACGGCGGTGACGCCTACTATCTCAAACTGGGTGACGACCGCTCGCTCTCAGAGCGGCTCTCGGATATGGTTCGCCGCTGAGAGCTCTCTCCAACCGCCTGAACTGGACGAATTTTTCCCTATTCAGCATCCGGTAGCGCGGAGCCTCCGTCCTCAAGCGCGAGCCGAATGGCGACGGTAGGGCGGAGAGGAAGCGCGTTTGCGCACAGCTTAAGCCCATCCTGAACGTCCCCTGTGGCACTGCTGGCCTCGCACACGTCGGGGTTGGTAGGAGCCACCAGTAAACTGGCTCCTGTGGTGCGATTCCAACGCACCCGATACTCGGGAACGACGACCGCGAACGGGTTTTGACTCCCGTCCCCACTGTTGGGGTAGAGCGCGAGAACACCGGGAATTAAATCGGCGGGACAATCCACCGGACGGGTCGAAGGCGGGCCTGAAAGCCCCCGCCCAGCCAGTGGACGGTAATAGGAAGCCGGGCCGCGCCCATGCACGGGGGCGTGGGGCACAATGTCGATTCGGCAAAGCCCCGCCCTCAAGGAGTGACCGACCGTCGCAAGGCGCGAGGGAGCGAGTAGGGCGGGGTAGTTTACAACTGCCCGTAACTGCGGGTTCGATTCGCAGCGACAGCACCCGTTTCTCGCGAGCGACAGAGAGCCTGTCGGCCTCGGCTGTTTACAACGCCTCGTCGAACGCCGCCTGCAGGTCCGCCTTCATGTCGTCGATATGCTCGATGCCGACGCTGACGCGGATGAGGCCGTCGGTCAGTCCGGCCGCGAGGCGCTCCTCCTTCGGGATCGCCGCGTGAGTCATCGTTGCCGGCTGCTCGATGAGGCTCTCGACACCGCCCAGTGACTCCGCGAGGGTGAACACCGTGGTCTCCGAGACGGCCGTGCGAGCCTGCTCCAGCGTCCCGTCGAGTTCGAAGCTGAGCATGCCGCCGAAGTCATCCATCTGCTCGCTGGCCAGCTCGTGGTCCGGGTGACTCTCGAGGCCGGGGTAGTAGACACGGTCCACTGCCTCATGGGCCTCGAGCCAGCTTGCGAGTTCCTTCGTGTTCTCGCAGTGCCGGTCCATCCGGACGGGCAGAGTCTTGGTCCCGCGGAGGACGAGGAAGCAGTCAAACGGCGAAGGCGTGGCGCCCACGGAGTTCTGGTAGAAGCCGATCTCTTCGTCGAGTTCCTGGTCGTCGGTGACCAGCGCGCCACCGACCACGTCGGAGTGCCCGCCGAGATATTTGGTGAGCGAGTGGCTCACGATGTCAGCGCCGTATTCAAGTGGGCGCTGGAGTGCGGGCGTCGCGAACGTGTTGTCGACGGCCGAGAGCGCGCTGTACTCATCGGCGATGTCGGTCAGCGCGTCGATGTCGTTGATGTTCATCAGCGGGTTCGTCGGCGTCTCGACCCACAGCAGTTCGGTGTTTTCCTGCATCGCGTCGCGCACCGCATCGTGGTCCGTCGTGTCGACGAAATCGAACTCGAGGTCGTACTTCTCGTAGACCTGCGTGAAGATGCGGTGGGTGCCGCCGTAGACGTCGTCACCGGCAACAACGTGGTCCCCCGCCTCAAGCAGATTGAGGACGGTGTTGATCGAGCCCATGCCGGAGGAGAACGCTCGCCCAAACTGGCCGCCTTCGAGCGCTGCGAGATTGTCTTCCAAGTCAGTTCGCGTCGGGTTGCCCGTCCGGGAGTACTCGTAGCCGGTGTGCTCGCCTGGGGCGTCCTGTTTGTACGTAGAGTTCGCGAAGATGGGCGTCATCAGCGCGCCCGTCTCCTCGTCGGGTTCCTGGCCAGCGTGGATAGCCCGCGTCTCGATACGCTCGTGGTCGTGGGCAGCGTCGTCGGTCATGGCCGATACTGGGAGTGGTGGGGGCGTTATTGTTCCGCTTTCGGCAGGGGGTGTGGAGTATCTCGTCCGTGTGAGCCGGCGGCGCTCGGCGGTCGAGAACGCACCATTTATACGCTGAGCACCAGTAGCCCTCCACAAGACAATGCCGAGCTCCAACGGCCCCTACACTGGAACCCGGAACAAGCTCTCGAACCACCCCCGCGATCGAGGGACCTCGCCGCCCCAGCGCGCCATCGCCGAGTACGACGAGGGGCAGAAAGTTCACCTGACCATCGACCCGTCCGTGCGTGACGGCCAGTTCCACCCGCGCTTCAACGGCCACACCGGCGAAGTGGTTGGCAAGCAGGGCGCTGCGTTCAAGGTCGAAATCAACGACGGCGGCAAGACCAAGATGCTCATCGTCAAGGCGGCCCACCTGCGCGCGCAGGAGGAGTAGGATGACGATATTCAAAGAGAAAGTCAGCGAGGAGTACCTCACCGCCTCCGAGGTAAAGGCGGAGCTGCAGGCGGTCGAAGAGCAGCGCGCGGTCGACGACGACCGCGATCTGCGCTACGAGCTTGCCCGCGCCATCGAGCACGTGAACCGGTTTGCGCTGCTCGGCGCCGAGGAATCCCGCGAGCTTGTGGGCCGGCTGGAGGAAGTGGAACAGGTCAACGAGGCGACCGCCCACAAGATTGCGGACCTGCTCCCGCGTGACCGCGACGAGCTCCGAACCATCTACGCCCAGGAGCGCTACACGCTCTCGGGCGAGGAGCTCGACGAGATTCTCAACATCGTCGCCGAGTACGCCTGACCGCGTTCCGGCGGCTGCTCTCCTGACCCCGGAGCGACGGCGTCACACACCGGGCCACGGCTTAAGTATCACCGCGGCATAGCGTATCCATGACTGATACGGACGGCGAACCCGCGTCGGCAGCCGATGCTGGGGACGACGCCCCCGACGAGCCCGAGGAGTACGCGGTAGTGCTCGACCACCTGCCGTACGGTCGCCCCGACGACGACCGGCCACAGCACCAGAAGCCCGAGATCGCCTACGCGGTCGGCGAGGGCCGGTTCGACCTGTTCGAACTCACACTCACTGACGACGCCGACGTGAGCATCGGCGACCGACTCGTCGTCGCCCCGGAGGCAGACCGCGACGTGGTCAGCCGCTACCGCGAAATCGGCTACGAGGACCTCTCCCGCGGCGCCGAGCAGGAACTCGACTACGTCGTCGAGGAAATTATCGATCGCCACGAACAGCGGTTCCTCGATTACTTCAACGACGCACAGCCGCTCACGCTCCGGCTCCACCAGCTCAACATCCTGCCGGGCATCGGCGAGAAGCTGCGCAACGACATCCTGGACAGCCGGAAGTACGACGGCCCCTTCGAGCGGTTCGAGGAGTTAGAAGAGCGCATCTCCGGGCTCCACGACCCGAAGGGGACCGTCGTCGACCGAATTCTGGAGGAACTGCGTGAGGAAGAAGAGATCAAGTACCGCGCCTTCACCAACGACTGACCCCGACGAACAGTCCAGAGCGCGGGGTTTAACGCCGCCCCGCCGGTAACAGCTTCAAATGACCGCGCCGGAGCCCGCTCGCGACCCCGATGCCCTCATCCGCCGCGCCAAGCGCGGAAACCCGGAGTTCGACCAACACTACCTCGTCGACGACCGTGTTCTGGACCGCCTCACTGGCTACCTCCCCGAGGGCACCGACCGCTCGCACCTGCTCGAAATCGGCGGCGGGACGGGCGCGCTGACGGACCGCCTGCTCGCGGCCGGGGACCATGTGACGGTGGTCGAGCGCGACTCCGATCTCGCTGCATTCCTCCGAAAAGAGTTTGCTGAGGACATCGACGCTGGCAGGCTCGACGTTATCGAAGGCGACGCACTCGACGTCGACCTGCCGGAGTTCACTGCCAGCGTCTCGAACCTCCCATACGGTGTCTCCTCGGAGATCGCGTTCCAACTCCTCCCCGAGAAGAAGCCGCTCGTGCTGATGTTCCAGAAGGAGTTCGCCGAGCGGATGGTCGCCGCGCCCGGCGAGGACGACTACGGCCGGCTCTCGGTCTCGGCCCAGCATTATGCCGATGTGGAGCTGGTCGAGCACGTCCCGAAGGAGGCGTTCGACCCGCAGCCGTCCGTCGAGAGCGCGGTCGTGCGCTGTACCCCACGAGACCCCGACTACGAGGTGGTAGACGAGGCGTTCTTCCTGCGATTCGTGAAGGCGCTGTTCACCCAACGCCGGAAGACGATGCGGAACGCCATTCGGAACACCGGACACATCTCCGGATTGGATGACCCCGATGCCGTCGTCGACTCAGCCGAGGAGCCGCTGATGAGCAAACGTGCGGGCAACGTCACGCCCGCTCAGTTCGCCGAACTGGCCGCGTTGGCCGCCGAAGTCGACCCGGCTGTCGGCGCCGAGTTCGGCGAGGATGGGTAGGTGCCGGGGCATTACCCGCTCAGCGACATGATTCAGGCCATTTTCAGCGGCATCGCGATGCAGTTGCTGGCGACGGCGTTGGCGCTATTGGTGCTCGTCGGCGTGGGCGTCGGCGTTCAGGCACTGGGCCCGCGGTTGAAGCAACGACTCGACAACGCGCTGGTGGAGTCGCTTCAGGCGGGCTTCCTGTCAGTGTTCACGGCCGCCGTGGGACTCTTCCTCATTTCTGTGTGGCGGGCCGGCGGCCTCGTCGAGCGTGGGTTCCGGGAGATCGACCCGGACTCGAGAACCATCGTCGCGGCGGTGCTGAGCATCGCGGTGGCCGCGGCCGCCTACGCGCTCACGCGGGTGACGAAGAACACCATCCGACGGCTCTCCCAGCAACGCGGTGCCATCACCAACCACCAGCAGCAGGTGGGTCACCACCTCGTGCAGCTGTTCGTCTCCGTGCTCGCCGGGCTGGTCGTGCTGGGCATCTGGGGCGTCGATCCCGGCGACCTGCTGCTCGGCGCCGGCGTCGCGACGGTGATGGTCGGGCTGGCGGCACGGCAGACACTTGGCGCCGTCCTCGCGGGCTTCGTCGTGCTGTTCTCTCGCCCGTTCGAACTCGGGGATTGGGTCATCATCAACGACAACGAGGGGGTCGTCACCGACATCAGCATCGTCAACACCCAAATCCGGACGTTCGACGAGGAGTACGTGATGATTCCGAACGACCTCGTCACCGACACGGAGGTGACCAACCGCTCGCGGAAGGGTCGGCTCCGGTTGGAGACCGACGTGGGCGTCGATTACGACACCGAGATCGCTCGGGCCCGTGAGATTGCGACGGACGCGATGGCCGAGACCGACACGCCGATGGAGCGCCCGGACCCCCACGTCGTGCTCTCGGAGTTCGGCGGCTCGAGCGTGGTGCTCCGCCTGCGCTACTACATCGACACCCCCAGCGCCCGCAAGATGTGGAAGGCTCGGACGGAGGTCATCACCGCGGTGAAAGACGCCTTCGCCGAGGAGAACATCAAAATCCCGTTCCCCCAGCGCGAACTCTCTGGGCGGCAGGAGGCCGGAGGACTGACGGTTTCTGGCGTGGGTGCGCGAACGGAGGCAACGGACGAGAACGATGAACGGGTCGAGCGAAACCCTGAATCGGAGGCCGACGAATGACCGGCGGCGAGAGCCTCGCGGAACGCCGCGGTCTCGAGACGAACGTCTATCAGCCCGCAGAGGACTCTGGGCTGCTGGCCGACGCCGCGGTGGAGTTCGCCCGCGGCCGCGTCCTCGAGGTGGGCACCGGCTCAGGCTGGGTCGCCGAGCAGGTGGCCAAGACGGGCGACGCCGAGCGGGTGGTCGTCAGCGACCTGAACCCTCACGCCTGCCGGTCGGCTCAGGAGCGCGGCCTCGAAGCAGTTCGCGGGAACCTGCTCGCCCCCTTTGTGGGGGGCAGCTTCGAGACGGTGCTGTTCAATCCGCCCTACCTCCCGACGGACCCGGACAACGAGTGGGACGACTGGATGGAGCATGCGCTCTCGGGCGGCGAAAGCGGGCGAGAGCTCATCGTGCCGTTCCTCGAGGACCTGGAGCGGGTGCTCGCGACGGGCGGGCAGGCGCTGTTGCTCGTCTCCTCGCTGACGGGCTACGATGAGGTCGTGGACCTGATTGGGCAGGCGGGGTTCACGCACGAAGAAGTCCGGCAGGAGTCCTACCCGTTCGAGACGCTCTCAATCTTGCGGCTGACAGAGTTCCGGCTCTGTAGGTAGCGGCGTCGCTCAGGGAGTGAGGAATGTTGCGAGGGAAGAGCGCTCCGTGGAGCGTCTTCCTGCATGTCCGGCGCGTGGTTGCACACCGTACCTCGGCGGCATCGCCGCTTCGGTATCGAGGCCGGTCGGCCTCGGGCCATGCGAGGGAAGGGATTTGAACCACGGTCGCAGCAAGCTGCTCCCTGATTCAAACCCTTCGTGTGCATCTTCCGTCGCGTTCCCCGCGCCGATGCGGTGTGAGTGACGGGATTTGAACCACGGTCGCAGCAAGCTGCTCCCTGATTCAAACCCTTCGTGTGCATCTTCCGTCGCGTTCCCCGCGCCGATGCGATGTGAGTGACGGGATTTGAACCACGGTCGCAGCAAGCTGCTCCCTGATTCAAACCCTTCGTGTGCATCTTCCGTCGCGCTGCGCACGCCGATGCGATGCAAGTGACAGGATTGGAACCCTTGGACCACCGGAAGGAACAGATCGAGGCCAGTCATTCTCTCTAATCGTCATTGCCACTCTTCGTGAGTGAGGAATGTTGCGAGGGAAGAGCGCTCTGTGGAGCGTCTTCCTGCATGTCCGGCGCGTGGTTGCACACCGTACCTCGGCGGCGTCGCCTCGGTATCGAGGCCGGTCGGCCTCGGGCCATGCGAGGGAAGGGATTTGAACCCTTGGACCTCTACAGGAGCGGATCTTGAGTCCGCCGCGTTTTCCAGGCTTTGCTACCCTCGCACGCATCCCCTCGAAATCACCGGGCAGAGTTGAACCCACCGGTTCGGTCACCGCTACTTTCACGCCAATCGCGCCCGTCTGTTCAGGAAATGGACGACCACACCCGCGACCCCGGCGTCGCACCGCCGCTGGGGAACCCGACCGGGTGGCGCGCCGACCGCCGCTGGGAGCACGCCACCCTCCGGCGCGCGGTCGAACACGGTATCAGGCTCTACAACGCCGACGCGTTCCACGAGTCCCACGACTGCTTCGAGGTGGAGTGGTACAACTACGGAAGCGGCACGACCGAGAGCGCGTTTCTCCACGGAATGGTACAGGTTGCTGCGGGGGCGTACAAGCGGTTCGACTTCGAGAACGACGACGGAATGTGCAGCCTCTTTGAGACCGCCCTCCAGTATCTGAACGGCGTCCCGGAGGATTTTTACGGCGTCGATGTCGCCGACGTGCGGCGGACACTCCAGGCCGCCCTCGACGAGCCATCTGCTATCGACGACTGGCAGCTCACCCTCGATGACCACCAACCCGAGGCGTACCCTGCCGACTACGAGTACGCGGAGGGACTCGGTTGATTCCGCCCGAGCGAGTCGCTGCCGCGGAGGATGCAAAACGGCGCGTGCTGGCGACGGCCACGGAGACACGCTTCGGTACGTTCGTCCACGACGCAACCCACGAGCGGCGCATCGCGGCCACGCAGTTGCTCGATGCCGAACTGCCGAGCCACACCGGCCAGAGCCCCTCACGCCAATCGCCCGAAGGGGCAGGTATCACCGGGGATACGACCGTCCAAGCGCTGCTGGAACGGCTCGACTCACTCTACGAGCGACTCGGGTTCGACCACCGCGTGGTCTCGGGTGTCGGTCAGGAGACCTTCGCCAGGCTCGCGCCCGCACTGACGGACCGGGGCTACGAGCGGGAACGCTACTGGGCACTCGTCCCGCACCGCCACGAGCCCAGTGGACAGCATGAGGAGCTCCGAATCGAGGCGAACCCACACGGGAGTGAGGATGCCAATGCGGTCCACGAGGCGGTCGGTCGGGACCCCGGTGCTGTCTCCTCCGCCGCCGACGTGGCCCATGCGCTCGACGGCACGGAGTTGGTCGGCTACCGGGGAGGCAAGCCAGTGAGTGTCGCAGGATGGTACGTTCACGGTGACGGCGCGGACGCCGTTGCACGGTACACCCACGTCGGAACCCACCCTGATGTCTCGGGTGAGGGCGTGGGGACCGCGATGCTCAGCGCCGTCGTCGAGTAGTGTCCGCTTCCGCAAAACCGCCAGGTCGTCTGTGCAACTGAGGCCAACACAGGCTTCTACGAGAGGCAGGGGTTCACCCGGAACAATCACCTCTGGCGGTTCGCGAAACTCCCCTGAGCCGCCCCACTCGGGTCGGCACCCACAGCCCCGACCCGCAGGCACTTTGTCCTGCCCCGTCTCAGTCTGGGTATGCACGACCGCGATCTTCTCTTCGCCCTCTCGGCCGCACAGGGCCCCGTCGGCTACGAGGACGAGCCCCGAACCGTCGTTCGCGAGGCCCTGGAGCCGGCCGTTGACCGTCTCGAGACCGACGCAATGGGCAACGTCATCGGCACCGTGGAGGGACCCTCCACGAGCAGCCGGACGCAGTCCGGCGATACCGTCGAGGGAAGTTCGGACCGCGAAGTCGTCGTCGCCGCCCACATGGACGAAATCGGCTTCATGGTGACCCGGATCACCGACGACGGCTTCCTCCAACTCGACTCCCTCGGCGGGTGGAACGCCCAAATCCTGCGGGCCCAGCCCGTCACCGTCCACACGGCGGACGGAACCCTCCCGGGCGTCATCGGCGCCGAACCCGCACACACCCGCGACGAAGACGACCTTGAGGATATCGACGACCTCGCGGTCGACCTCGGCCTCGACGGTGACGACGCAGCAGAGCGAGTCAGCGTCGGCGACGTAGTCACGCTCGATACCCAGCCCCGTGAGCTCGGAAACTGCGTGACCGGGAAGGCGCTGGACGACCGAGCAGGCGTCTACGCGATGATCGCGGCCGCTCGCGAGGCCGAGCCTGACGCGACAGTCCACTACTGTGCGACCGTCCAAGAGGAGGTCGGCCTGCGCGGCGCACGTGCCATCGCCACGGGCGAGGAGTTCGACCCCGACCTCGTCATCGCGCTGGACGGCACGCTCGAGCGGAGCGTTCCCGGCGTGGCCCCGGAGGACCGGATCACCACGCTCGGTGACGGCGTCGGCATCAAACGCAAAGACGCCTCCGTCATTCCGAGCCCGGACGTGGTGGCGTGGCTAACCGCCATTGCCGAGGACAAGGGAATCGAGCACCAGCGCGAGGTGGCCTGGAACATCGGCACCGACACCGGGTCACTCCAGTTCGAGGGGGGCGCCGTCGCCTCGGGAGCACTGTCGGTCCCAGTTCGCTACCACCACTCTCCGGTTGAGACGGCCCACCGAGAGGACCTGAACGCCACGGTCGACCTGCTGGCGGCCGCAGTGTCTCGAACGGCAGAGTTCTCGACGTAAGCCCCGGACGGCGCGCCAGGCGAATGCCGATTGCTTCTTCAGCACCCACCGTCTCTCACGGAGTATGCAGATTCATCAGTTGGGTGAGGGCCAGCCTGAGCTGGCCATTGTCGCCGGGATCCACGGCGACGAGCCTTGCGGCGTCCGGGCAGTCGAGCGCATTCTGGAGGAAGCACCCGAGGTCAAGCGGCCGGTGAAGTTCATCATCGCCAACGAGGAAGCGCTGGCGGCTGGCGAGCGGTTCCTCGAGGAGGACCTCAACCGCGCGTTCCCGGGCGATCCTGACGGTACCCACGAATCGCGGCTCGCCCACGACCTCGCGCGGGAGGTCCAGGGCTGTACCGTCCTGGCACTCCACTCGACGCAGTCCTACGCCGAGCCAATCGTGGTTATCGACACCGTCGACGAGATTGCGCGCTCGCTCGCGCCGCGACTCCCCGCCGAGGTACTCATCGAGACCGACGAACACACCGACGGCCGGCTCATCGAGCACGCCCACACCATCGAGGTGGAGTGTGGGCTCCAGGGCAGCGAGCAGGCCGCTGAGAACGCCTACTGGCTGGTGCAGGCGTTCCTCTCGGCCTCGAACGTGCTGGCGGCGCCGACCTCCGACGAGCGGCTGGCGGCGCCCGAACGGAGCGAGGTCCGTGTGTTCCGGCTGGATGGCCCCATTCCCAAACCGCCGGGCCGGGAGTACGAGGTGGTCGTCCCGAACTTCGAGAAGGTGGGGGCCGGCGAACGGTTCGCCGTCGCCGACGGGAACGCGCTGACAGCCAACGAGCCGTTCTACCCGGTGTTGCTCTCCGCAGATGGGTACGACGACATCTTCGGCTACGCCGCGACGACAGCTGGCAGCCTGGATTGAGATCCTCCCCGCCGTCCCGGCGCTGTCGACGGTTCGGTACGTTTATCTCCGGCAGCGGACTCTTCCCGTGCATGAGTGGACGCCCGCTCGACGTTCTCGAAGAGTCGCTCGAAGAGCCCGTGACGGTTCACCTGAAAGACGGTGACGCCTTCTACGGAACGCTCTCGGGCTACGACCAGCATATGAACGTCGTGCTCGAAGCCGCCGACGCCACCGATGCCACCGACGCCGAGCTCGACCAGCTCGACGTTGAGGAAGTGGACAACACAACGATTATCCGTGGCGACAACGTCGTTTCGATAACTCTATGACCGGCGCAGGAACGCCCAGCCAGGGGAAGAAGAACAACACGACGCACACGAAGTGCCGTCGCTGCGGCGAGAAATCCTACCACACCAAGAAAAAGGAGTGCTCGTCGTGCGGCTTCGGGAAGTCGTCGAAACAGCGCAGCTACTCGTGGCAGTCGAAGAACGGCGACCACTAAGCTCTCTCTGCGGCCGCTTCTGTCTTCGTGAGCGACGCGGGTGCGTCGCCGACACAATTGACTCGGGAGCGCTCGCTCTGTGCGGCAACGCAGCCTGTTGCACGAACGTGTATCAAAGAGCTGTGTTGAACTCGAGATAGCGCACGATAGCGAGGATTTTTAGTCGTCCGAGTCGGAGACGCAGGTATGGATACGGGTCCGGCCGAGGGGCCGACCGGCAGCGCCGGGATGACGGAGAAATGCGGCGTCGTCGGCGTCGCCCTCGAAGATCGCGGGGCCGCACACCCCTGTTACTACGGGCTCTACGCGCTCCAGCACCGCGGCCAGGAGTCCGCGGGCATCGTCACCCACGACGGGTTCCAGCAGCACGACCACGTCGAGATGGGACTGGTGGGTGAGGCGTTCGACGAGGCGGACATCGAGGCGCTCCAGGGTTCGACCGGCGTCGGCCACGTTCGCTACCCCACCGCGGGCAGCGTCGACAAGGCCTGTGCCCAGCCGTTCACGGTCTCCTTCCGATCTGGCTCGCTCGCGCTGTCCCACAACGGGAACCTCGTGAACGCAAACGAGATTCGCGACGAACTCGCCGCCGAGGGCCACGCGTTCACCTCCGACGGCGACACCGAAGTCATCGCCCACGACCTCGCGCGCAACCTCCTCGACGCCGATCTCGTTCGGGCTGTCAAGCGGACGATGGAGCGCATCCACGGCTCCTACGCACTGACGGTGATGCACGACGAGACCGTTCTCGGCGTCCGGGACCCGCAAGGCAATCGTCCGCTCTGTCTCGGGAAACTGGACGACGGCTACGTGCTGGCATCCGAATCGGCGGCCATCGACACGCTCGGCGGCGAGCTCATCCGGGACGTGAAGCCGGGCGAACTCGTCCTGCTCGAACCCGATGGCTCGGGCTACGACAGCTACCAGCTGATCGAGCAACCCAACACTGCTCACTGTTTCTTCGAACACGTCTACTTCGCGCGGCCGGACTCGGTCATCGACGACTCACTGGTCTACGACACTCGGCGTGGGCTGGGCGCGCGGCTCTGGGAAGAGTCCGGTGTCGAGAGCGACGTGGTGATGCCGGTCCCCGACTCCGGTCGAGCGTTCGCCGCGGGCTACGCCGACGCCGCCGCGGCGGACCTCGGCGACGCGCCGGAATTCGCGGAGGGGCTGATGAAGAACCGCTACGTCGGCCGCACGTTCATCATGCCGAGTCAGGACCAGCGCGAGCAGGCGGTCCGGCTCAAGCTCAACCCCATCCGCTCGACGGTCGAGGGCAAATCAGTCACCCTCATCGACGACAGCATCGTCCGGGGAACGACCTCGACGCAGCTGGTCGCGCTGCTGAAGGAAGCCGGCGCCGAAGAAGTCCACCTGCGAATCGGGGCACCCCCCATCATCGCGCCCTGCTACATGGGCATCGACATGGCGTCCAGAGAGGAGCTCATCGCCGCCGGCGGCGATTCCGAAGCCGTTCGCGCGGCCGTCAACGCCGACTCGCTTTCGTACCTGAGCGTGGACGGCGTGGCGGAGGTGCTGGGCGAGTCCCGCACAGACCTCTGTCTGGGCTGTGTGACTGGGGAGTACCCCTACGACATCGACGGGGAGACAGCCGACCGCGAGGTCAAGCGCCCCGATATCGACGGGGCATTGGCCGACGACTGACCTGGAAGAAGTTTTTCAGAGCCAGCCAACGTCGAGCTATGCATCGATGCTCGCCGACGCCGGCGATGACGACACGACAGGAACGGCTGGCGGGAGCGGACTCAAACGACCACGTAGATGAGTAGATAGACCACGACGCCGAGCGCGAACGAGATCGCCCAGAGCGGCGCCGCAATTCGGCCCACGCGGCGGTGGTTCGTCAACGGAATGTCGGCGACGGGGTGGCTCCACGCGAGCAGGAGCGTGTAGAACAGCAGCGGGACACAGACCACCGCGAGCGTGATGTGGACTCCGAGAATCGCGTTGTAGGCCGTCTCCAGGGCCCTCGTCGCGGGGAACGGCGTCGGCCCGATGAGCGCGACACGGTAGAGATAGCCCACGAGGAACACCGCGAAGAGGCCGAACGCCGAGCCCATGAGCTTTCGGTGGCGTTCGACGTTCCCCTCGCGGATGGCGCGAACGCCGACGATGATGACGACGAGGGCGACCAGACTAACGACTGCGTTGAGGTGTGGGATTGCGTCGACGACGAAATCGGGTGCGCGTGGCAGCAGCGCCGCCGGAATCACGCGGAGCGCCGCGGCGAAAACGAGTGTGAGCGACACCACAGAGAGCGCCGCCGCCGTCGCGAGGACGTGTTCACGGACGCGGGCACGGAGCGTCATGGGCGGTTCTGGGACCCGCCTGAGGTTAAACGCCGGGTGTCGCGGCCTGGAAGCGCCGCCGCCGGGACCGTGCGAGGGCGCCGACCCAGTGGAGGCGAAAGGCAAGGGTTTTACTGAACCCGCCGGTACGATACTCTGCAGAGAGCCAGCGTGCGTGGGTAGCCAAGCTAGGCCAACGGCGCAGCGTTGAGGGCGCTGTCCTGTAGAGGTCCGCCGGTTCAAATCCGGTCCCACGCACTGTATCCGAGACGGCATCGCCGTCAAGGGACGCGGGGCAACCACCTCGTGACACAGTGCGGGTGCTCGTCCACTGGACAGCACCCACGCATATCCTTCCGACCGCCACACTCCGAGCGTTCGCTCTGTGTTGTCGAGTCGTTCCGAGAGAGCGGCAGCGCTACGCAATTAGGTCATCGCTGACCACCAGCACAGTAAGCAGGCGTCAGCAAGCGCCTCGGTTCACGCGTCAGCGTCGAAAGAAAACGGAACTGGAGTGTGTCGAGAGACGGGTTGGCTGCCGTTCAGCCGAGTCGTCTGTTCGATGCGACTCGACGTTCAGCCGAGTCGTCTGTTCGATGCGACTCGACGTTCAGCCGAGTCGTCTGTTCGATGCGACTCGACGTTCAGCCGAAGAGTTCGCCGAGGCCTTCCCCGGACTCCTCTTCGTCTTCGTCTTCGTCGTCGTCATCCTCGTCAGCGGCCTCCGCCTCGTCGGCGGATTCCTCGCCGCCTTCGTCCTCGTCACCACCATCGTCAGCGCCACCGGCGGCGCCGCCGGCAGCCCCACCGCCCGCGGCGGGCGCAGCGGCAGCCGTCTCGATAGCGTCCTCGATGTCGACGTCCTCCAGCGCGGCGACAAGCGCCTTAACGCGGGACTGCTCGACGTCGACCCCGGCCGCTTCGAGCACGGCCGTGATGTTCTCCTCGTTGATCTCCTCGCCCGATTCGTTCAGCGTGAGTGCAGCGTAAACGTATTCCATTGTAAGTTACCCGAACATGGCGCCGAGACCATCGCCTGCGTCGTCGCCATCGTCGTCGGAGTCGTCGGAGTCGTCCTCCGGCTCCGCAGCGTCGGCGTCGGCGTCGGCATCCTCGGCGGCCGAATCTTCTTCGTCGTCCTGTGCGTCGTCCTCGGTGGCCTCCGCAGCAGCTGCGGGCTCGACGCCACGCAGCTCCCCGGGGAGGGCCTCCTCATCGTCGATGTAGCTGGCCAGCGTGCGGAGCTGGGCGTCGGCCCTCGCGATGAGGTCCGGCACGAGCTCCTCGTTCTCGATGGCGGCTGCGAGGCCGAGTGCTTTGGCCTCGCCGGCTGCCTTGGCCAACAGCGTCCCGACCGTCTGCGTGGTCGGGTACGCGGCGTTGACCGAGAGGTTGCGCGCCGCCGAAGCGGCGGCCTGAACATCGGCGCGGTAGTCGTCGATGTCGATGGCCAGTTCGTCCGGCTCGAACAGCACACCGTCAGCGTAGACGGCGCGCAGGTCGAGACCGACCTCCTTGGGCTCGATTTCCATCTCCGAGAGCACGTTCGCGAGGTCCTCCGAGACCTCCTCGCCCGCGTCGAGCACGTGCGAGTCCTCGGTGACCTTGATGGTGCCCTCCATGATGCGTGCGGACGCACCGACGGTCTGGAGCTCGCCGACGAACGGACCGGGGTCGATCCCGGTGTCACCCTCGGGGATGACGACGTCGTTCGGCGCGATTTCGCCAGCGCTGATGGGCGCGGGCGTCTTCGACGCTTCGAGCTGTTTGAAGAGCCCGAAGGGGTTGTCGTTGGTGCCGACGAAGGCGACCTCGCCGCTGATTTCGGCGGCGAGCTGCTCGAGCCCGTCGTCGACCTGCTCGACGGCGCGGGCCATGAGCGTGTTGCGGCTCATCCGCACCTCGGCCTTTCCGTGGAGCTCGCGTCGCATGGCCTGGAGCTGTCGGGACGGGATGCCGGTGACGCCGACGACGCCGACGGCGTCGTAGCGCTTGAGGAAGTCGACGAGATCGTCGACCTCCGCCTGCTTCCATGCCGGCACCGTCTCGGTCTTCCGGACGTTCTCGGCTTCGCTCATACGGGCACCTCCACGGCCGGCCCCATCGTCGTCTTGACGTAGATGGAGTCGATGTTGAGGGGACCCTTCTCGAGGTCGGCCTCGAGACGACGCCTGATGACGTCGATGTTGTCCGAGACCTCCTCGGGGGTCATGTCCTGGGCACCGACGCGGGTGTGGAACGTACGTCGCTCACGCGAGCGAATCTGAACGGTGTTTTTCATCCGTTCGACCGTCTCCACGACGTCGTCGTCGGGCTGGAGCGGGGTCGGCATCTTCCCTCGAGGACCGAGCACGGTCCCGAGGTAGCGGCCGATATCTTGCATCATCGCGGCTTCCGCGATGAAGAAATCCGTATCGTCGGCGAGGTCTTTGGCCTCGTCGTCGTCGTCGCCGAGTTCCTCGAGCTCATCGGGGCTGAGGACCTCGTCGGCAACGTCTTCGGCGCGCACGGCGGTCTCGCCGGTCGCGAAGACGACGATACGCGTCTCCTGTCCGGTTCCGGACGGGAGAACGACGCTTTCGTCGACCCGGTTGGACGGGTCATTCAGATCGATGTCGCGCAGGTTAATCGCGAGGTCGACCGTCTCGGTAAAGTTCCGAGTCGGGGCGTCCTCGAGTGCGCGGGAGACTGCTTCCTCTATTGAATCTGCCATCTTTCACCTCCGTAGTACGCGTAGGCGGCTCCTACGGGTGAGTGAAACAGGCTACGCCTGTCTCACCGGATACGACGGGGATGCGAGACTTAAAGCCGTCGAACGACAGAACGGACAAAACCGGGAGATTGCGGCGTCGTTAGCAGTCCACAACCCACACCATCACCACATTCCGGTTCGAAGACTCACCAACGTGAACGGGCACTATCCGTTCACGTTGGTGACCTACCCCTTTGACCGTTCGCACGCCGCTCCTGTTGCCGTGGTCGCAATCTGTACACACCGAAAGCAACACCTATACCCCGAACTCCACAATCAATGAGCCACGCATGGAAGAGCGGACGCGGACCTACCTACGGGGGCGCTTCGGCGACTACTACAGCAGCGCCGAGCTCGCGCTCCCGCCAGAACCCGAACGCCGCGAGTGGGGTCACATCCCCTACACCGCCAGCGACGGGACGACGATGGTCCGGCATCGCTCTCTGCTGGACATGGGTGGGGACGCCCAGTCGGTTCGGGAGTTCCTCACCCGCGAAGCGCCCAGACACGCCTACTTCTCGGCCGCACGCTATGAGGACCCCGGCCGCAACGAGATGGCGGCGAAAGGCTGGCAGGGCGCTGACCTCGTCTTTGACCTCGACGCAGACCACCTCCCCGCAATCGACGCCGAAGCCGCCTCCTACGCCGAGATGCTCGAGGCGTGTAAGGACGCACTGAAACGGTTACTGACGCTCCTGATGGAGGACTTCGGCTTCACCGAAGACCAGCTCCTTGTCGTCTTCTCGGGCGGCCGTGGCTACCACGTCCACATCCGCGAGGCCGCGTTGCTCGAACTCGACAGCGATGCCCGCCGCGAGGTGGTCGACTACGTCCGCGCGGTCGAGTTGGACCGTGACGATCTGGTTCGAACGGTCCGGCACGGCAGCACAACCCGCCGCGAACTCAAAACCGAGGGCGGCTGGGGGCGACGGGTCCACCGTCGACTGGTCGAGTTCGTTGAGGATCTCCGTGAGATGGACGATGACGACGCGATGTCGACGCTCATGGACCTCGACGGCATCGGCGAGGGGCGTGCGACGACCATCCTCGGCGCCGTCCGGAACAACCCCGACGCCATCCGCGAGGGGAACGTCGAGGCGGGCGGCCCCGGCATCCGTCGGCTGGTCGAGGCGTTGACCGCCGAGGTAACCGCGACCCAGACCGCGCCCATCGACGAGCCGGTCACCACCGACGTTCGCCGCCTCATCCGCCTGCCCGGCACACTCCACGGCGGGACCGGCTTCGTCGTCAAACCCATCCCCCACGACGAACTCAACGCGTTCGACCCGCTCGAAGACGCCGTTGCGGACCGCTTCCGCGGCCAGCGGGTGATGGTGAACGTCACCGAACCTGGCCCGCTGGACCTCGGCGCCGAAACGACTATCACCTCCGGTCCGCAATCGGTGGAAGAACACGTCGGCGTGTTCCTCATGGCGAGGGGACGCGCCGAGAAGGCGGCCGAATAGCGCCGAACCCACCCGTCCACCCTGGACGCGGGCCCACACGGACTGGCGGCCACCCAACACACCCGTCCGCGCGCGACCCGCTGACTCCCGACCCAGACCACCCACCATGGATATCGACGAACTCCGCACCGTCCAAACGAAAGAACGGCAGAAGGACAGCCTGCAGCACCTGCGGGACTCCTTCTACGAGGACGTCGCGGGGTATATCCAGGAACGGAAGACCCGCCGCCAGGAGGCCGCCGACACGGCCTCGGACCCATTCTCTGACCCCGAAATCTCCCGACTCACCGACGAGATCGAGACCGCCGAGGACGTAGTGGAGGCTGTCTACGAGCGCCGGGTGGGGAAGGTCGTCAAGCTCGCCTCCTTCGCGGCTGCGGATATGCCCGTCGACGAGGAGGGGCTCACTGTCCAGGAGCGGGACCTGTTCGAGGACCTCGTCGCCCGCATCAACGAGAACAAAGACCGCGTGCTGGAGATTCTGGCCGGAGAGGGCGACAGTGGGCCCGCTGCTGGTCCCCCGGGTTCGGAGCCAGCCAGTGCTGCACCCGGCCCAGAACCCACCGAGGAGCCCGCGGGCCCGGAAGCGTTCGACGGCCCCGGTCCAGCAGAACCAACAGACCACGAAGCGGAAGCCGGTTCGCCTGACCACTCGGAGCCCGCTGTCGGAACGGGAACGCCGGAGCCAGGAAAGGCCCCAGGAGAATCGGCGAGCGACGACAACCCCACCCCACCGCCGGCGGCACCACCTGACGAGCCACCGGAAGCGCTTCTGGACGCAGAGACGGAGTCGAATCCTGACCCGGCCGCGGGCGAATCCGAGGACGACGCTCCCGGCCGGCCAGGCGGCGGCGCCACAGACCAGCGGACCACCGTCCGCATCACAGCCGACGTGGGCCGGGTTCTCGGAATGGACGATCGGGAGTACGACCTCGCGAGCGAGGACGTGGTCTCCCTGCCCGAGGAGAACGCCGACGCGCTGCTCAAGCGCGAGGCCGCAGAGGAACTGTAGCTTGACCGGAAACGGTTAACCCCAGCCGGGCCAACGACCGGCTATGCTGGAACCAGGCGACGACGCACCCGACTTCTCACTCCCGAATCAGGACGGCCAAGCGGTAACGCTCGCAGAAATCGATAGCGAGTACACGGTGGTCTACTTCTACCCGCGAGCGGACACCCCCGGCTGCACCACCCAGGCCTGTAGCTTCCGCGACGACTGGGACGCCTACGAGGAGGCCGGCGTCGCAGTCGTCGGCATCAGCGACGACCCTGTGAAGGACCTGGACGCGTTCCACGAGAAGTTCGACCTGCCCTTCGACCTGCTCTCGGATGAGGACGGCGAGGTCTCGGAGGCCTACAGCTCCTTCGGCGAGAAGAACGTCTTCGGCAACCAGGTGATGGGCGTCTTCCGCAACACGTTCGTGGTCGACGACGACGGGAGCATCGTCGCCGTCTACGAGGGTGTCGACCCCGAGGAACACGCTGACGAGATTCTCTCGGATCTCGAGCTGGCCTGAGGGCGGGAAGGAGACCGCTGCCGCCGGTCCTTAGTGCGACAACTCCCGAAGCGACTGGATTTCCTGTGCCACCACACGGCGGTTCAACACGAGGAACCCGACGACGATGAAGCCGAAGCCCACGATGGCGAGCGGCGCGAGCGTCTCCCCGAGCAGCGCCCAGCCAGTGAGCGTCGCGACCAGCGGGATGGCGTAGTTGACGAGGTTAACCGTAAAGGGGCCGCGGCGTTTCAGCAGGACGAAGTAGGCGCCGTAGCCCAGCGAACTGCCGCCCAGCCCCAGATAGGCGATCGCGGCGAAGGTCTCCGGCCGGACCGGAACCGTCATCGGTTCCCCGATGAGCGGGCTGACAATGTGAAAGAGGAGGGAGCCGCCGGCCATCGCCCAGCCGGTGACGGAGAGGCTCCCCATCGGCGGGTCGAACCGGCGCATGAGGACGCTGCCAGAGGAGACAGCGAGCACGGCGCCGAAGATGAGCAGCGCACCGAGTGCGGACGCGCCGATGGCAGCCGACGAGCCTGTCGGGTCCGGGCGGGCGACGAGTGTGACGCCCACGAGGCCGAGCGCCAGGCCGATGTAATCACGGCCTTCGAGGCCGGCCCCTGCGATGAGGAGCGCGGCGAATGCCGCCGTCATCACGGGGTTGAGGCTGTAAACGACCGAGGCGATAGAGCCGGTGGTGAAGCGTTGGCCGACGAACAGCAAGAACCCGTTGGCGAACACCAGCAACACCGCAGCCGTGAGGATGGCGAGCCAGTCCGTTCGCTGCTGTGGCACCTCGAGACCGCCGAGTGCCGCCAGCGCCGAGAGTGTGATAATCGCGCCGAGGTCGAACCGAAACGCCGCAAAGAGGATTGGCGGCAGATGGACGAGGCCGACCTCGATGGCGGTGAAGCCTGCACCCCAGACGACTGCGAGGAGGGTGAAGAGGCCGGCATCCTGATAACGGGACACGGCAGAACTGGTGGAGCCGCGCGTTTGAGGCTGTCGACACCGACCACCGTCACCGCAGTAGCTTCTGGACGTACGGGTCGAGGCGCTTCCAGTGTGGGTCGACGACGAACGGTAGTTGGCGCCCGCTCCGACGAGGGCGGTCGCTCGCGGTGGTCTCCATACCGCCCACTCAGAGTCGAGAAAGAAATCCGATGTCGTCCGGGGCTCAGTAACCTCGAGTGATGAGGTAGTCAGCGAGGTCCTCGAGCAGGCCGCGGGCCTCGTTGTCGGGCAGCACGTCCAGATGCTCCTTCGAACGGGCGGTCAGCTCCTCGGCCTTCGAGCGGGCGTAGGCGATACTGCCCGCGTCTTCAAGAATCTCGACGGCCTCGGCGACTGCCTCCTCGGTGAGTTCCTCGGTGGTCTCGGCGTCAACGAGATTGTCCACGTCGACGCCCTGTTGGCGGGCGTGGAGCGTGATGAGCGTCTCCTTCTCGCCGAGCAGGTCCGAGCCGCGCTGTTTGCCCAGTTCCTCACTGGGGACCGTGAGGTCGAGCACGTCGTCCTGAATCTGGAAAGCCCGACCGGAGTCGATACCGTAGCAGTAGAGCGACTCGACAGTCTCCTCGTCGGCCCCCAGCAGCGTCGCCGGGATGGCGGCTGAGGCACCGTAGAGCACGGCCGTCTTGAGTTCGACCATTTCGAGATACTCCTCAGGGAGCACCTCGGTTCGGCTCTCGAACTCCACGTCCAGCGCCTGCCCCTCACAGATTCTCGTACAGGTGCGGGCGAGTCGGTTGGTGGCCGCGAGGCCGTACTCTGGCCGGCTCCCCGTATCGGTCATGAACTCGAACGCCTTCGCGTAGAGCGTGTCGCCGGCCAAGATGGCCGTCTCCGCGTCGTACTGACGGTGGACCGCGGCGACGCCCCGCCGAAGGTCGTCGTCGTCCATGATGTCGTCGTGAATGAGGGTGAACGACTGGATGACCTCGAGTCCGACCGCCGCCCGGAGCACGTCGACTTCCCCGTCGAACAGCGCGGGGAACCGCCGGTAGTCCGCACTCCCGGGGTCGACATCGGCCAGCGCCTCCGCCACCAGCAGCGCTGCTGTGGGGCGAAGCCGCTTGCCACCGGCGTCGAGGATGTAGCGCGACGCCTTGTAGAGCCGCTCGGGCTCCTCGATCGGGAGATCTTCGGCGATAGCGTCATTGACCCGCTCGCGGCGCTGTTTGACCGCGGTGAGCAGCCGTTCGACCGTCGCTTCCCCGGTCATGATTACTCGGTAATCTGGATCACGTTGCCGTTCCGCGAGAGATGGAGGTCCTCACCGAGCGTGTAGCCCTCCGACTCCGCGAGGTCGACGTAGCTCGCGAAGGCCTTGAGGTTCTGGTGGCCCGGGATGACGTTCTTGGGCTGGAGCGCATCAAGCATCTGATAGTGGCCCTCCTGGTTCAGGTGACCCGAGACGTGAATTTCGTCGTAGATGTGGGCACCCTGCATCTGGAGGAGCTGCTCGGACTGGTAGCGCTGTCCCTCGTTGGTCGGCTCCGGGATGACCCGGGCGCTGAAGAGGACCTTGTCGCCGTCCTCCAGGTCGTAAGGCGTCTCGCCGCGACCCATCCGGGTGAGCATCGCGCGCGGCTCGCCCTGGTGGCCCGTCACGATGGGGAGGTAGTTCTCCTTGCCCTCCTTCATGATCCGTTTGAAGGTGCGGTCGACGGATTTCCGGTGGCCGTACATCCCCAGGTCGTCGGGGAAGTCAACGAAGCCGAGGCGCTCTGCGGTGCCGGAGTATTTCTCCATCGAGCGACCGAGGAGTACGGGTTCGCGGCCGATCTCCTCGGCGAACTCGACGAGGCTCTTGACACGCGCGATGTGGGAGGAGAACGTGGTGGCGACGATGCCGCCGTCGTAATCCTCGATACTCTTCATCACGTCGTAGAGGTGCTCACGCGCGATATTCTCGGATGGGTTGCGGCCCTTCTTGGCCGCGTTGGTACAGTCCTCGATGTAGGCCAGTACGCCCTCGCCCTCGCGGCCGATCTCGCGGAATCGGTCCATATCGATGGGGTCGCCGACGACCGGCGTGTGGTCCATCCGTTTGTCCAGCCCGTAGACTACGGCGCCCTCCGGCGTGTGGAAGACGGGGTTGATCGCGTCGATGATGGAGTGGGTGACGTTGACGAACTCGAGTTCGGTCTCGTCACCGATCTGCATCGTCTCACCGGCTTCCATCTTGATGAGGTCGTTGTCGACCTCGAACTTGGACTCGCTCTGGATCTGCTGTTTCACCAACTCGATGGTGAAGGGGGTCGCCACGACGGGGGCGTCGTAGCGGTGGGCCAGTTTCGAGATGGCGCCGATGTGGTCGAGGTGGCCGTGAGTGGGGACGATTGCCTGCACGTCGCCCTCGATCTCGGACATGACGCGGTCGTCCGGGATTGCGCCCATGTCGATGAGGTCGAGGCTGTGCATCTGTTCGGTCTCCAGGTTGTCGTGGATGAGGACCTTACTCAGGTTCAGGCCCATGTCGAAGATGATCACGTCCTCGCCCGCTCGGACCGCTGTACACTGTCTACCGACTTCTTCGTAGCCGCCAATTGTTGCGATTTCGACTTCCATGTTGAATGCACTCAAAGCCACGTTCGTGGCGGTGTGCGTACTGAAACAGCCGCGAGTTCTGGGGGCCGTCGACCCCGGCGTCTTACAGCGCGTCGGCCACCGATCCCCGCAACGCCGTCGATTCAGCGCTTACCCGCGGGATGTTCTTAGCGGCAACTACCGCGGCAGGGGGTAAAAATGGCGCGGGTCCGCGGCCAGCACGTGCTTGTGTCCCAAACGGGCGATCAGACGCCGAACATCGACCGGAACAGGTCTCGCGTGCCGGGACCGAGACCGACGGATGCGACAGCGACCAACAGTAAGGTGGTGTAACGGGGGCTCTCATCGTAGAGCTCTGGCTCGAAAATCCAGAGGACGAACGCGGCGGCCACCATCTTCACGACGAGGAACGGCCACGCTGCGCCCGCGGTATCGACAATCCACTTGTTCACCGGGTGTTTGGGGTAGAGATTGTTGCCCGCGTTCAGCACCACCATGTAGTCGAGGCCGATGACGTTGGCCGCACCGTCGACGGCGTGGGCGAACAGTACCATGACCCCGACACCGCGAGTGCCTTCGTTGACGTAGGGGACGAACCGTTCGAGGACGTACCACGTCAGCGCCGTCGACGCGACGGCGAGGAGGACGACGACGGCGAGCACTTGCGGGTAGAAGACGACGGGGTTGTCCGGCAGCACTGCGAGCACCACGAGATAGCCCAGGCTGAGCGCGAACACACCGGTTCCGATGGCCGCCAGCGGGCGCTCGTAGCGGTCAGTGTACCCCTGTCGGGTCAGCCAGATGGAGACGAGGATGGCGGCGACAGCAACGACGAACACCGTGACGTAGATGACGGGGCTGATGAACAGTGTGTTGAGCGGGTAGGTCAGCCCGCCACCGTCAGACATCGCGTTGTGAGCATCCTCGACGACTCGGAGGGCGCTTCCGAGCAGCATGAACGGCACCATCGCCCAGAAGAACCGCGCCTCCTCGCCGACGTCAAGGTTCTCGAGCAGCAGGACGGTGCCGGAGATGCCGATGAGGAGGGCGACGACGTAGCCCGCCTCACTCACCAACGTGTAGCCCGGTTCCGCGACCGGTTCGGCGGCAGCGGCACACTCCGAGGCAGTGTAGAGATACTCGACGGTGCTCCCAGGGCGGACCGCACAGACCGCGTTGTGGGCGTCGGCCTGGACCGGCCCCCAGAAGTAGTGCCAGAGGAAGCCGTCGTACACTGTCTCGGGGAACAGCAGCGATCCGCCGCCGAGCAGGAGCACCAAGCTCCCGAACGCGGCGAGCCAGAGCCGCTCGGGTGCCACGCCGAGTCGCTCCTGGAGGGAAGACATATCTTCACAGGGAACAGCAGGCCGTTTCAGGGTTGCGGTCTCTGGCATCCGGGTTGCACGAGAGCGGGCGCGTGGGGTCTCCGGACGCTCCCGAAGGCGGTCCGTTACGCATCACGGGGTCCGATGAGGGGCATGGTCGAACTGGCGGTCGCGGCCGCAGGGGGGCTCCTCGCCGCCGTGGTGGCGGGCTTCGCCGGCTACTGGAAGGGGAAACGGAACGGGCGAGTCGCGGCTGAGCGGGCCGCCTCACGCAAGGCCCACGAGGACGCCACCGAACGGAAGCCGCCCGTCGAAATCGGGGACAGAGTGAACCTCGGCGTGAAAGAGTTCAACGAGCACCACTCCGGCAACCGCGTCGCCGTCTGTAAGAAGGAAAGGTTCGTCATCTTCGTCGACGACGTGCCCAAGGGTGTGAAGGTGGGAACCGTTATCGACGCTGAAGTGACCTCCTTCGGCCGGGAGAAGAACTCTGCAGAAGCGAGCTACGTCGGGCGCTAACCGTTAGAGTGGGAGACCATCGGCCTCGTAATCGGTTCCGAGCACGACCATCGTGTGCGAGCGGGCGAACCCTTCGGTGTCGGCGATGTGATCGAACATCAGCTCTCTGAGCGCGTCGGTGTCCTCGGCGAACACCCGCGCCATGACGTCCCACTCGCCGGTGGTGAGGTGGACTTCCTTGACCTCCTCCAGCCCGGCGAGACGGTCGAGCGCCTCCTCCTCGCGGCCCTGTTCGGTCCGAAGGCCGACGAACGCGCTCACGTCGTAGCCAACCTCGCGAGCGTCGACGTTGAGGTTGTAGCCCTGGATGACGCCGGCGTCCTCCATCCGGCCGACGCGGTCGTGGACGGTCGCGCTGGACATCTCGATCCGGCGCGCTACCTCGCTGAAGGGCGTGCGTGCGTCCTCCTGGAGGATCCGGAGAATCTCCCGATCGGTCTCGTCGAGTTCCATGGGGATACTGCGTGGTGAGGGCTCTTTTCGGTTGCGGGACTACCCGTCGATGGTGCGGGCCGCCGCCAGCACATCGTCGTGGAGGTGACCGTTGGAGGCGACCAAGCCACGGGAGTTGTGTCGCCAGCGCGCTCCCTCGAGGTCAGTGACCCGGCCACCAGCCTGCCGGACCAAGTGAACACCGGCGATGGTGTCCCAGGGGTTGGTCTGTACGTTCGTGATGACGCCCGCGGTAGAGCCGGCCGCAAGCTCTGCGAGGGCGGCCTGGGCGCTGCCCGGTCGGCGAAGATCTGCGAATCGCTCGACGATGGCTTCGCAGGCGCGGGCGTACTCATCCCGGCGATCCATTGGCCACCAGACCGTGGGCACCACCGCTGCGCGTTCGGGGTCAGTCGTCTCCGCGACAGACACCTCGTGGCCGTTGCGATAGGTGCCATCGTCGTCGGCAGTGTACACGTCGTCGAGTGCGGGCAGGGCGTTTGCAGCCGCAACGGGTTCGCCGTCTTCTACGCAGGCGACAGCGGTGGCCCACGTCCGTAGCTCACGGACGTAGTTGTTGGTGCCGTCGATGGGGTCGACGATCCAGGCGGTGCCGTCGGGGATCGTTTTCAGTGCGTCCTCCTCCTCACCGACCAGCGCCTCGTCGGGGTACTCCGCGGCGATAATTTCCTCAACGCGGCGCTGGGCGGCTCTGTCGGCCGCAGTAACCACGTCGGTCTTCTGGCTCTTGGTCTCGACGGCGACGTCCGTCCGGAACAGCTCGGCAGCGACCTCGCCGCCGGCCACGGCAGCGTGGCGCGCGAGGGCGGCGCGCCCGGTGCGTTGACTCATTGTTCCTTAGACTCCGGCCCCGGGTGTAAGGCGTTTGTGTCCCGACCCATCTGGTACATATCTTGATACGTTTGGCAGCGCTCAGCGAAGCCGTTGCCCATGCGTTCCCAGGAAGAACTCCGACAGAATCGCGTCAGCGGCCCGAGTGGCGAGCAGGCCGACCCTGTTCAGCAGCCGGTGGGACTGGCGGAGCGGCGCCATCTCCGGCCTGTTGGCGGCGGTTGTGATGGGGGCGGGCATCACCCTCACCCAACAGGCGACAATGCAGGTGGCCATCGCCGGCCTCTACGGCCAGACCGGGAACCTCTTCGCCGGCTGGGCTGCCCACCTCCTCCATGGCACACTGTTCGGGATACTGTTCGCGGCCGTCCTCGCGGATCCCGGCCTCTATCACCTCACAAACTGGCCACGGAAGACGGTGCTAGCAGGGATCGTCTACGCGCTAGTGCTCGCCGTCGCCGGAGCGGGAATCGTGATGCCGATGTGGCTCGAGATAGTCGGGGCGACGGCCCCAGGGGCCATCCCGGCGCTCTCGGCGGCGATGCTGGTCTGGCACCTGCTCTACGGCGCCGTGCTCGGGGTACTGTTCCCGTTCATCGAGGACCGCTGACCCGCGCTACCGGCCAAACGTCGTTCTCGTGGTGGGTGGCGTTCTGACAGGAGTCACGCAGTAGGTCGTGTTAAACCCAGAGCGACTGGGAGCGCCCCGTCAACACTAGCGCCGTGCCGACGAACGCGTGAGGATGGCTCTTGACCGCCACCATAGATCAGTCGAACTCACCCAACGGTCTCAACGCCACGAATTTCGAACCGAGCACCACCAGTTTCGCTCTCAGTTACCTGAATCTCCCATCCATGCGCACCGACCGTCTCCGCGACGATTGCAAGCCCGAGCCCGGTTCCCTCATTGCGGGTCGTATACCCTGGCTCGAACACCGATACACGGTCTTCCTCAGAGATACCAGGCCCATCATCGGCAACGTAGAATCCCAACCCATCAGGGAGCGCCCCAACCGTGACTGTCACGTCTGTCCTGCCGTGTTCTACCGCATTTCGAAAGAGATTCTCAAACAGTCGTTGTAGCCGTGTTGCATCCGCTTTGAACGCGAGGTCGTCCTCAAGACACACGTTCGCACTCCCTGTCTCGACCATCTCCCAACACTCCGTGACTATTGATGAAAGCAACACAGCGTCCCACTGGTCGACAGCCTTGCCCTCACGAGTAAGCAAGAGAATCTCCTCAATGAGATCATTCATCCTGGTGAGCGCCCTAGCGATCGGCTCTACATGGGCGTTGTCCGGTGCCACCTCCTCGCGGAGCAGTTCGAACCGTCCTTCCGCCACGTTAAGCGGATTTCGGAGGTCGTGGCTCACCATACTAGCGAACTGTTCGAGGCGGTCGTTCTGTCGCTCTACTTCGCTCCGGGATCGCTCGCGGTCAGTCACGTCGGTGAACACAATGGTTCGGCCAAGGCTGGCTCTGGCTGTCCCGTAGGGAGCCTCTGTGATCTGGTAATACCGCAGTTGCCCATCCTGCTGGCACTTCAGGATGGGGTCGTCGCTGCCAAGGCGGTCGGCTACCTGTGGGAGCACTGTCTCCAGTCGAGCCCTTTGTGCATCGGCTAGCTTGGGAAAGAGATCCCGCACCGCTCGGTTTGAGTCCCGGATGCGGTCATCGGAGTCGAGCGCAATGACGGGGACGTCTCGTTCGGCAGCCAGTTGGACAGCGTCGAACTGGTCTCTGTAGACGAATGCGACACCGACAGCGAAAACTGCCACCCCAAGGGGTTCGTAGGCGATATCGATGAGCACCGGCGTGGCGTATCCGATGATATCGAAGACGACCGGGAGTCCGGTGATACCAACAAGTGCGAATAGCGCCCGGGTATCGAGGTCGATTTCGGTGAACAGCTCCAGCAACATGAAGTAGCCGACGAAAGCCAGAGCGTATGAGAGCCCCATCGAAGCCCAGTGCAGCGACCCCATGTGAACGGAGAGATGGGGAAAAGGGGTGGTGACCGCAGTCGTTGTGAAGTATTCGTGGTGGAAGGGGTTTGTGACTTTCACGGCGATGAGTACGATGAAGACGACGACTGCGGGGCGACGATACGTCGAGTCCTGGTGGTAGGTTCGGCCAGTGTAGGCTGAACAGAAGTACAGCCATGCACCGACACTTGCGAGCCCGAGCACCAATCCGACCGTGTACCAGCCGAGTTTGAGCGACGTCGTCGGGGAGATGAGAAATCCGACGTGAGCGGCTGCCCACCCACCGCTTGTCACACAGAGAGCCCACAAGCCCCGTCGCGTGTCGGGGTCAGTAATATGCTTGAGTCGCGTGAGACTGCCAAAACAAGCGAGAGCGGCCACACTAAATGTGGCCACATAGAATAGATAGAGCGGAGATGCCTCGAAAAACCCCATTACAGTTCCGATGCGGCCCGGGGGATATATACCATCGGAATCCGTGGCGTTGTTAAATAGCGTAGAAGATACGCGCCCTCTATGCAGCACGACCGCTGGGGACTACCCGGAGTCGGACTCACACTCAACGATAAATTTACCAGCGGCCTCGAGAACCTCGCCAGGGGAGATCAACGTTACGTCGAAAGCGTCGGGGAACGACGAGTCGCCGTTGAGGTGTTACCTCGCTCTCAGATCCTCTTGACCCACGGGCGGCATGATATCCCACTGTGAACAACCTACTTGAAACTGATCTGTTCTCGTTTCCGACTACCCCCACTGTCGTACCGATGGTGACTCCGATCGTTTACAGCACCATAGACATCGACGACGTACTGACCGACAGTATCGCGAGCACGCATATACGGACAGTTGTGGTGACACCATTTCTACGTCTTCCGACCACGTTCTTCGGAGTTGATTTCTCGTTACGTTATGTCATGCTCGGTCCCTGGTTCGGCGACGACCCCGCTTAGATCCCCATTCGCTTCACATAGGGGTAGACGGCGCCCAGGACCACGCCGTAGCCGATATGTGCGGGCAAGCTTCCTGGCAGGGCGAAGTTCGGGAACGGCGGGGCCTGCGGGAAGCCAACGACCCCGAGCCAGATCGGCATCACGAGCGCTGCGAGGACGGCCCACAAGACGATGCCATAGACCGCCCCTATCCCAATCATTGCCCCGATGTTGTCCGAATAGCGTCCGAGACTCATCTCCATGATCCCCGCGAACACGACTCCGAGCACCGCGCTGTGGGACATGTGGACGATCCAGCCCGCGAGACCACCGCTCAGTCCATAGAGTCCTGGAATCGCGGCTTCGATCACGGGCGCCATCATGACTGAAATCATCACACCCATCAGAGCGCCACCCGCGAGGCCGCCGATCATCCCGCTGATCCAGCTACCAGTCCCTGTTTCGAGGTTCGGTTCCGTGGCGCCACTCCGCTGTGTCTCTTGGCTCATCTGCACTCAGCGATGAATCCACCAGCACCGTCGAGAACCTCGTCGGGGCGCTTCGGTTCGTCGACGCCGTCAGCGAACGGCGAGTTGCCATTGAGGCTGTTTGAGGAATGACCGCCGTGATGAAGGGCTGACGTTCCGAACGTTCAACACGATATTCTCGTCTTTGGGTGATTGTAACTCCATACATCTCTGAGTGCCTGTGTACGGTTTGTTATAAACCCACGATTCGTCAGTAGGGTAGTGTTCAGATACGCAGTTTCCAGCGGTGGAGTTAGTGGGAACAGCTGAAAGCCCTCGGCTATCTCGGCTCCCGCGACTCGCTGCGCGCGTTCGCTCGCGCTGCTCGCTCTCGTGCGTACTTCGCCGGGGTTCGCCGAGACGCATCGCCCTTTCAATCCACCAGGGATGCCGGCTGAAACGCCGAGCGCGGCCAGCCAGTTTCTGTCCGTATCTGAACACCGCCGTGGGAATCGCGGCAAGCTTCAAGGCATCTCCGAGAGAACGTACTGTGTCTATGGACATTACGAATATCGCGGTCCAGGAGTTCGTTGAGGTCGAGGCCGACACGCGCGTCTCGAAGGTTCGGTCTATCTTCGACCGGGAGAACCCAAAGGGGGTCGTCGTGATGGACGACGGTGAGTACGTGGGCATCGTCGCCGAGAAACACCTGCTCCAGTCCCACGTCGAGGACAACACGAAGGTCTCTGCGGTCGTCGGCTCCTCACGAAGCGGCGGCAAGCCCCCCAAAGTCACCCGCTACGACGACGTGCGGGAAGTCTGCCGAATGCTGGTCGAGGCCGACGTGAAGATTGCCCCAGTGTATGAAGGAGAGAATCTCTGGGGCATCGTCGACGCCGACGACATCCTGCACGCAGTGAAGGAGAATCTCCGCGCAATCGACGTGGACGACATCGCCTCCACGTCGGTCGTGACGATGCTGGAAGACGAACACGTCGGGAAGGCGATCAACCGCCTGCGCGAGAACGGCATCTCTCGGCTCCCCATCCTGAACGAGACGGGTGAGCTCACAGGAATCATCACGACAAACGACATCGTCGAGTTCGTGGTCCGCGACGAGGAGCGTCAGGGCTCCAACGACCGTCGTGGCGACACCGACCGCATGCTCGACATCCCGGTCTACGACCTGATGTCCAGCCCGGTCCAAACTATCACATCCGGCGAAACAGTCGAAGAAGCCGTCGCGAGGATGTTCGAGAACAACATCTCCGGGCTCGTGGTCACCGCGACCCCCAGTGGCTCTGAGGTCGTCGGCGTCATCACGAAGACGGACGTGCTGCGCGCGCTGACCCACACCGAGGAGGAGTCGATGGACGTCCAGATTACGAACGTCAATCTGCTCGACACCCTCACGCGGGAGGATATCGGTGCCGACATCACGTCCGTCGTCGACAAGTTCCAGGAGATGAACGTGCTCCACGCCCACGTGCGCTTCACCCAGCACAAGGAGAAGCTCCGCGGCACGCCGCTACTGCGGTGTCAGCTCCGCCTGCGCACCACCCAGGGGCAGGTCGCCGGCTCGGGTGAGGGCTACGGCGCCGAACACGCCTTCCACGTCGCACTCGACCGCCTTGAGCGCAACGTGCTCGAACTCAAGGGCGTGAAAGCAGACGAAGAGTACCGCGGCCAACTGCTCCGCAAGCTGAATCAACTGTAACCGCTCGACCCCTGAATCTCCGTTTTTCGTCTGTTTTTAGAACTCGTCAGTTCCCTCGAGGCCGCCGTCAACGATTTTGAACGACGCCGTCTCACCAGTCGCCTTCGAGCGGTGTTTCTCGAGCACGGCCCGACGGTTGCCGCCACGGAACCGCTCCAGCCGCAGCACGACGCCGGTCCAGTGCTCCAGCGTGTTGCCGCCCAGCCCCCGTGTCCGGTCGGCGTCGGGGTCGCGGAACACCTGATTGGTGATGGTAACGGCGAGGTCGTGTTTCCGGGCCAGCGAGAGCAGGTGGGTCACCTGGCTGGCGACCTTCCGCAGTGACTCGCCGCCCGCGGTGTCGTTGCCACGCTCCAGCCGGTAGAACCCCGTTGCAGAGTCAAGGACGATTAGGTCGACGCTCTCAGCGAACTCCTCGGCGTCGCGCACGGCTTCGGACTGCTCGTCGAAGTCGTAGGCCTCCGAGACGACGATACGGGAGGCCACGTCCTCGAAGCTCTCCTCGTCAGTTCGGGCCTCGACGAGCTGCTGGAAGCGGTCCAGGCTCAGCCCCTCGGTGTCGATGTAGAGCGCGCGCCCGCCCTCGACCGCGACGGAGACCGCCGCCGAGAGCACGAGGTTGGTCTTCCCCGAGGCCGGTTCGCCGTAGACCTGCGAGACAGTACCGCGCTCGAAGCCGCCGCCAAGCAGGTCATCGACGGGTGGACAGCCGGTGGGGACGGGCTCGCTCATTGCCAGTCATTGCGCGTACTGGTACGAAAGGGCTCGGGAATCCGTGCGATTCGGTGGGTTTCGTGAGAACGTACTTGGAACGACACTGCTTCTGGCACCGCCACCATCCCCGCGGAGTTCCCTTGGCCTCGGAGGACCACAGCATCGAACCGCCCACATGCTCACGGGTCAGTTCGTTCCCCGTTCGCTGTCGAGGTGGGTTGTCACTCACCTTTGTTCGTGATTCCTCACCTCGCTCCCTCCCCAGCCGACTCCGTCGCTTCGCGTTGCTCGCTCAGTCGTCCTCCGGGAGAGCAGCGCTCGTCTCGCCCACAGCGGGGCATCGCGTCGCGCGCAACTGCCGGATTCACTCCCGAACCGCTTCCTCAGCCCGGTGTACAACCTCCCGGACAGGGAGCCCCGTCTCCTGTGCCACCGCCAGTGCGTCCTCGTACTCAGCGCTGTAGTCGAACACGTTTCCAGATTCGTCGCTGGCAATTTTCACGTCGACTTCGTAGGACTCCCCGTCGATATCGAACGTCGCCATCTCGAACGCTCGACTGGCCACCCAGCGGTGGCCCGCGCCGTGTTCCCGAACGCCCAACGTCCCCGTTTCCGCGGCGAGTCGGCGCGCGACGCGCTCGGCGTCCGTCGGCCCGCAGATGACCTTCACCAGGTGGCCCGGTCGGGATTTCTTCATCGTCAGCGGGACGATACTCACGTCGCGGGCGCCAGCGTCCGTCAGGGTCTCCTGCAGACTTCCCAGCATCTCCGGGGTGGCGTCGTCGAGGTTCGTCTCGAGCACCGAAATCCCCTCGCGAGTCAGGCGCCCCTCACCCTTGCCGACCATCGCGCGGACCACGTTCGGGTGCTGGGCGAACTGCTTCTTGCCAGCGCCGTAGCCCGACACCTCAAGATTCATCGGCGGGAGCTCGTCGACGCCTTCGGCGACGGCGGCGAGGATGGCCGCTCCTGTGGGGGTGAGCAGTTCCGTCTCGAGTGGCCCGCCCCGGAGCGACCAGTCCGCGCGCTCGGCAATCTCAACGACAGCGGGCGACGGAACCGGGTAGGTGCCGTGGGAGAACGTCACCGTCCCGCCGCCGGTGAACAGCGGCGTCGTGACGACTCGTTCCAGCCCTCGCTGGCGCAGGTCATCGAGCAGGAGCATGAACCCGACAACGTCCGCGATGGCGTCGTCAGTACCCACCTCGTGGAACGCTGTCTGGTCGAGCCCTGTCCCGTGGACTGCTGCCTCCGCCTCGCCCAGGATTTCGAACGCTTCGAGCGCATCTTCCTCGACCGCGTCGGACAAATCCATCGACTCCACCAGTTCGACTACCTCGGCGTAGGTCCGGGAGTGGCCGTGTCCCTCGGCATCGTCGTGTTCGTGGCTGTGGGGATGGTCGTGGTGATGATCGTGGCTATGGTCGTCTTCGTGTGAGTGGTCCTGGCCATCGAACTGGCCAGCCGCCGAGTCGTCTTCGGCGTCCTCGTGGACGACCCGGACCAGTGTCGAACTGATGCCGTTCCGGTCGACCGTTTCGGTCTCGTAGCGCACCGGGAGGTGGGCCTCGACGACCGCGAGCGCGGAGCGGTCGGCTCCGGCAGCGAGCAAGGCGCCAAGCAGCATATCGCCGGCGGCGCCGGTCCGGCCGTCGAACGCGAGCGTCTGCATACCCGTATCTGGACGTGCGGCGAGAAAGGAGCAGCGATGGCGAGACCGTGAACAGCGGCGGTCGACACGCCGCGTGGGGGGAAATCTCACCCTTGCGCCACACTTAACCGCGAACGCACCCTATCTTCACCTAACACCCTTACGGGACACCCATGAACGAAGTCCAACTGGAGGTCGCGAAGGCGTACCCGAACGACTCGGGTCGCGGTATCGCCCGGCTCGACCCCGATACGCTGCTGCATCTAAAGCTCTCACCCGGCGACATCATCGAGATCGAGGGGGCCGAGACGACCGCCGCGAAGGTCTGGCGGGCCGACCGGCAGGACTGGAACACCGACACCGTCCGAATTGACGGGTTTACCCGCCAGAACGCCGACGTGGGAATCGGCGAGCGGGTGACCATCCGCAAGGCCGAAGCCGAGAAGGCCAAGAAGCTGGTGCTGGCCCCGCCCGAGGAGGCCTCGGTCCAGTTCGGCTCCGAAGCCGCAGGAATGGTCAAACGCCAGATTCTGAAGCGCCCGGTCGTCGAGCGTGACATCGTTCCCGTGATGTCCAGCACGAACCACCCGTTCATGCGCTCACCGGGGCAGGCCATCCCGCTCATCGCTGTCGAGACCGAGCCTGACGGCGTCTGTCTGGTCACCGAAGACACGGAGGTTGAGCTCCGTGAGGAGCCAATCTCGGGCTACGACAAGACCGGCGGCGGCATCACCTACGAGGATATCGGTGGGCTGGAAGACGAGATTCAGCGCGTCCGGGAGATGGTCGAGCTGCCGATGAAACACCCTCAAATCTTCAAGAAACTCGGCATCGAGCCGCCACAGGGGGTACTGCTCCACGGGCCGCCCGGCACCGGGAAGACGCTGCTGGCGAAAGCCGTCGCCAACGAGACCTCCGCGAGCTTCTTCTCTATCGCGGGCCCCGAGATTATCTCGAAATACTACGGCGAATCCGAACAGCAACTCCGGGAGATCTTCGAGGATGCCAAAGACGACAGCCCATCCATCATCTTCATCGACGAACTCGACTCCATCGCGCCCAAGCGTGAGGACGTGACCGGCGAGGTCGAGCGTCGTGTCGTTGCTCAGCTGTTGACGATGATGGACGGCCTCGACTCCCGCGGCCAGGTCATCGTCATCGCTGCGACCAACCGCGTCGACAGCGTTGACCCCGCGCTCCGCCGCCCCGGTCGCTTCGACCGCGAAATCGAGATTGGCGTCCCCGACGAGGTGGGTCGCAAAGAGGTGCTCCAGATTCACACCCGTGGGATGCCGCTCTCAGACGGCGTTGACCTCGACCACCTGGCTGACGAGACCCACGGCTTCGTCGGCGCCGACATCGAGAGCCTGGGCAAGGAGGCCGCGATGAAGGCCCTGCGCCGGTACCTCCCCAAGATCGACCTCGACGAGGAGGATATCCCGCCGAGCCTCATCGACCGGATGATCGTCAACAAGAAGGACTTCCAGGGCGCGCTCAACGAGGTCGAACCCTCCGCGATGCGCGAGGTCCTGGTCGAACTCCCCAAAATCACGTGGGAGGACGTTGGCGGTCTCGAGGACCCCAAACAGCAGGTCAAGGAGGCCGTCGAGTGGCCGCTCTCGAACCCCGAGAAGTTCGACCGGATGGGCATTGAGGCGCCGAAGGGCGTGCTGCTCTACGGCCCGCCCGGCACCGGGAAGACGCTGATGGCGAAAGCCGTCGCCAACGAGACCAACGCGAACTTCATCTCGATCCGCGGCCCGCAACTCCTCTCGAAGTGGGTCGGGGAGTCCGAGAAGGCCATCCGCCAGACGTTCCGGAAGGCCCGACAGGTCTCGCCCACCATTATCTTCTTCGACGAGCTCGACTCGCTCGCGCCCAGCCGGGGACAGGAGATGGGCAACAACGTCTCCGAGCGCGTCGTGAACCAGCTCCTGACCGAACTCGACGGGCTGGAGGAGATGGGCGAGGTGATGGTCATCGCCGCGACCAACCGTCCGGACATGATCGACCCCGCACTCATCCGCTCGGGCCGGTTCGACCGGCTGGTGCTCATCGGCGCCCCCGACGAGGTGGGCCGCAAGAAAATCCTCGATATCCACACCGAGGACACCCCGCTTTCGCCGGACGTGAGCCTGAAAGAGATTGCCGAAATCACCGACGGCTACGTCGGATCGGACCTCGAATCCATCTGCCGGGAGGCTGCCATCGAGGCACTTCGGGAGAGCGACGACGCCGATGACGTGGAGATGAGTCATTTCCGGAAGGCCATCGAGTCAGTCCGGCCGACCATCACTGAAGATCTGATGAGCTACTACGAGGAGGTCGAAAAGGAGTTCCGCGGCAGCGCCAAGAGCCAACTCGACCGCGGCGGCCCGCGCCACGGCTTCCAGTGAACCTCTTTTACCGGGACCCTCCCTCGCTTCGCTCGGTCGAATCCCGGTAAAACCCGTTCATGTCGTCAGTAGCAGCGCTTCTGACTGCTAACCAGATTCGCGCCGCGAATCTGGTGATGCCAAAAGCCGCCTCCGCGGGATTTCACCCCGCTCCGGCGGTGAACCGCTCGCTACGCTCGCGAATGCTACAGTTTGTACCCGACATGTCGGACGTTCCAGCCGACGTTCCGTAAGCAGGTGATGCTGCGGCGCTATCGCGGGCTGGGCAACAGGCTCGCACTCCTTAACGATAGTGTCGAGGAGGTGGTGTTGGGAACCTACGACAGCGTGGCAGACCGCATGACTGGCTACGACAGCAAGCGAGCCAGCTTCCGGCTCGACGGAAACGATTACGAACGTGCCATCGCAACCGAACCGGAGTGCCGGGACCGGAACGTCCAACGGTTCGGCGACCGAACAGTGTGTATGGCCACAAATCAGAGCGACACCTTCGACATCGGCAGCGAGACGGTCAACCGACTCGGCTTCGGCGCGATGCGGCTCTGTGGCGAGAACATCATCGGGAGGCCCGACGACGAGGAAGCCGCCCGCGAGGTGGCCCGCGAAGCGGTCTCCGTGGGCGTCGACTTCATCGACACGGCGGACTCCTACGGCCCCGGCACGAGCGAGCGCTTGCTTCAGGAGGCCGGCGTCGTCGACGATGCGTTCGTCGCCACGAAGGGCGGCCTGCTCCGGAACCACGATGGTGACTGGCTCCCGCTGGGCGACCCTGACTACCTCCACAACGCCGCGCTGGCCTCCCTCGACCGGCTGGGCGTTGACAGTATCGACCTCTACCAGCTCCACCGCCCCGGCCCCGACACAGAGTTCGAGGAGTCGGTGACGGCGCTCGCGGGACTCAAAGACGATGGACTGGTCGAGAACGTCGGACTGAGCAACGTCTCCGTCGAGCAGCTGGAGACGGCCCGCGACCACGTCGAGATCGCGACGGTCCAGAATCAGTACAACCTCGTCGACCGGGACCACGAGGACGTCCTCGAGGCCTGCGAGTCGGCGGGCATCGGCTTCATCCCCTACTTCCCCATCGGTGCCGGCGACCTCGACGAGAAGGCCGATATCGTCGACGACGTGGCTGGAGCCCACGACGCCTCGCGCTACCAGATCGCGCTCGCGTGGCTGCTGGGCCGGTCGGACGTGACACTCCCGATTCCGGGCACCTCAAGCGTCGAGCACCTGCGGGAGAACGTGGCGGCGAGCCAGATCGACCTGAGCGAGGACGAACTCGCACGGCTGGGCGAGTAGTCGAACGGGCGGGCGAAACTACGGTTTTCGTGCGAATCGGCGTTTCCACCGTTCAGCAATCAGGTTTCGGTTGGGAGCCTAGCAACTGCGTCTGTGAGCGTGACTTCTCGAAACTGTTGGGTCGTGTCGTTCTCCTCCGGGCCGAACTCAGGCAGCGTGAAGGAGTCCGGCGCGTGTTCGTCGGCGTCGACGGTGAGTTCGTACCACTCAGCAGCCGGTTCTCGAGGATGGCTGATTGTGAAACGAGGGTCAGCGAGGCGGCCATCCGGCGCGTACACGTAGCAGTGCTCGACCCGGCGCTCAATGCTCCGGCGTGTGATGTCTGCGATGTCGTGGTCTCGCTCCGGGCCTGCTGGGACGAGGAGCACGTCGATAGCGCGATCGCAAATCGCGCGAGCGAGTGACTCAGCGTCGGCGCCCGCGCCGACACCCACGTTCTTGTGCTCCGGGTAGAGGTCGAACTCCTGGTACTCTGTCGGCTCGTCGGTGACCTGAAACGTGTAGAAATCCGGGTACTCGAAAAAGTCCTCACTGCGGGCTCTGAGGCAGTCGTAGAACGCCGTGACCGCCGAGAGGAGGAACGCGCCAGCGCCAAGCCCGCCCAGTCCGCTCCCAACGACGACCCCGACCCGTGTCTGTGGCGTGACTGCGGGCAACACGTCCGCCCGAGCGACGGCCTCGTCGTCGCGACGGTACGTGAAATCCGCCGCAGTCAGTTTCTCCGCCGTGTGCATAGCTCAGAGAGCCCACCGACGGATAATCAGGGTCCGGGTCGCGCCGAGACACGGGCGAGCTTTTGAGGGGCCCGGCCCGACAGCGATGTGTGACCGACCGGAACGTCCTCGGCGGCGAACTCGCCACCTGTAGCACGGACCCCGAAACCGGCTTCAACCGTGAGGGCTGCTGTGACACCCATCCCGACGACAACGGCCGCCACGAACTCTGTGCCGTGATGACCGAGGCGTTCCTGCAGTTCAGTCGGGCGCAGGGCAACGACCTCGTGACTCCACGTCCCGAGTTCGCGTTCCCGGGGTTGGAGCCGGGCGACCGCTGGTGTCTCTGTCTGGGGCGGTGGACCGAGGCACTCCAGGCAACCCGCCAAAAACGCCTGCCGGAGACGACGGTCCCGCCGATCGCGCTCGAGTCGACGAACGAAGCGGTGCTCGATACTGTGGAGTTAGCGACGTTGGAGACCCACGCCTACGATATCTGAGCGCTCGAAAACGGGGAGCGCGCGCAGTCGCTCAGTAGATGAGTTCGTCCGAATTCTCGATCATGTAGAGCGTTCGGGCGGCGATGTTGACCGTGTGGTCGCCGACCCGTTCTAAGTCCCGGACCGTCAGCAGCAGCCGCGACACGTCGCCCATCAGGTCCTCCACGTCGGGCTGGTCGTCGGCCTCGATCTCGATGAGGTCCAGGACAATCGTCTCGGAGGCAGCCTCACAGAGCGCGTCGAGCTCGTCGTCGCGCTCGGCGACGATGAAGCAGTCCTCCGTGCTCTCGTCCTCGTATGCCGCCATTGCAATCGCGAGCATCTCCAGAGTCTCGTCGCCGATGCGCTGGACGTCCACGTCCGGGAACACCTCGTAGTTGGCCTTCTTGGCGTAGCCGCCGAGGTTGGTCGCGAGGTCGGCAATGCGCTCGAGGTCGGTGATGATCTTGAACGTCGAAGCGATGAAGCGCAGGTCGCCCGCGACGGGCTGTTGGAGCGCCAGCAGGTCGACGCAGTCCTGTTCGAGGTCGAGGTAGAGGTCGTTCACCTCGGCGTCACCCTCGATGACTTTCTGGCCCAGTTCGACGTCCTGTTGTTCCATCGCGTCCAGTCCCATGCGGAGCCGGTCGGCGACCAGCTCTCCCATGTAGAGGACGTTCTCGCGCAGTGCTTTCAGCTGTCGTTGGTAGTCATCTCGTGGCATTAGCCGAACTTCCCCGTGATGTAATCTTCGACCCGGTCGCTCTCGGGGTTCTCGAACACCTTGTCGGTGTCGTCGAACTCCACCAGCTCGCCTCCCGTGAGGAAGACGGCGGTCTTGTCCGAGATGCGGGCCGCCTGCTGCATGTTGTGCGTGACGATAACGACGGTGTACTCTTCTGCCATCTCCGCGATGAGGTCCTCGATCTGAGAGGTGGCAACGGGGTCGAGCGCGGACGCGGGCTCGTCCATCAGCACGACCTCGGGGTCGACGGCGGTGGCGCGGGCGATACAGAGCCGCTGTTGCTGGCCGCCCGAGAGGTCAAGCCCCGACGTGTCCAGCCGGTCTTTGACTTCGTCCCAGAGCGCGGCCTTCTTGAGCGCGTTCTCGACTTTCTCGTCGAGGTTCTCGGTGCGGTCCTGCAGCCGCAGGCCGTAGGCGACGTTGTCGTAGATGCTTTTCGGGAACGGATTGGGCTGCTGGAACACCATCCCGATGCGGCGGCGGAGCGCCACCGGGTCCACGTCGTCGTCGTAGACGTCCTTCCCATTGAACAGGAGTTCACCCTCGACGTGGGCCACGTCGATGAGGTCGTTCATCCGGTTGATACAGCGGAGGTACGTGGATTTCCCACAGCCCGAGGGACCGACCATCGCGGTCACCCGTTTCTCGGGAATCTCCATGTCGATGGAGTTGAGCGCCTGCTCATCCCCGTAGAAGACGCTCAGGTCCCGACTCTCGATGATGGTTCGGGCCTCCGGCCGGTCCTCCAGTTCGCGGCTTTCCAACCCCGCCGTGGGGCCGGCCGCGTACGGTTCCTCGCTCGCTTCGCCGTTCATGTCGTTGCTCATTGGTTCACCGTTGTTGATATTTGTTCCGCACGAAGATGGCGATGGAGTTCATCGTGAGCATCGCCGTCAGTAACACCACGATCCCCGCCGCCAGCACCGTCGTGTAGAACTCGGGGCTTGCGTAGGTCGAGGCCCAGACGTAGAGCTGGAGCGGCATCGCGCCGATGGTCGAGGACCACGAGTCGGGGACGCCGAACACCTGTGCAGCGCCGATGACGAGCAGCGGTGCCGTTTCGCCGATGGCTCGGGAGAGTGCCAGAATCGTCCCCGTCAGAATCCCCGGGAACGCCCGGGGCAGAACGACGTTCCGGACGGTCTGCCAGCGCGTGGCCCCCATCCCGTAGGAGGCCTGCCGCATCGAGTCCGGGACCGAACGGATAGCCTCCCGCGTCGAGATGATGATGATGGGGAGGATGAGCAACGCGAGGGTTGCCCCCGCCACGAGCAGCGTCCCCGAGCGCGCCCCACCGTAGCGCACGAACAGCCCCAGCCCGAGCAGGCCGTACACCACGGAGGGGACACCCGCGAGGTTGCTGATGTTCACGTCAACGATTCGGGTAAACGTGTTGTTGGGGGCGTACTCCTCTAGGTAGACGGCGGCACCAACGCCGACAGGGAACGAGACGGCGGCAACGATGAACATCAGGAGCACGGTTCCGACGATACCGGGGTAAATGCCCACACTGCGGGCGTCGCCGCTCTGGACGGTGCTAGTCAGGAACGACCAGTCGACCCACGATTCGGGTCCAGCGAAGCCGACCGCCGAGACGAGGGCCGCGCCAAGCAGTGAGCCGCCGATGAGCACCGCCGGGAGCAACAGCCCGTGGCGCTCCTCGGGGCGCTCTTTCACCACGATAGCGACGTAAAGCGCCGTCGGGACGCCAGCAAAGAGCGTGAGCACAACTGCCGGAATCGCCCCGAAGCCAGTCGCGGTCCCCAGCGGGCCAGCGGCGCCAGCAGCCAGGAAGGCAGCGATGCCGGCGATCCGACCCTCGCGTTGCCCCCAGCGGCCACCCAGGTTGCGGGCCAGCAGCAGTCCGGCCGGGAGGCCGAGCGTCATCAGGAGCACAACCCAGCCCGAGGGAACTGTCGGGAGCCCCTGAATCAGGCCGGGAAGGACCAGCAGCGAGCCAATCGCCGACCCGCCAACCAGCGCAACGTTCGCCAGGAACGGAAGGTCGACAGTCGGCCGCTGCAGGACGGCGAACACACCGACGGGCACCGCGAAGGCGACGACGAAGGCGAGCCAGACCAGCGTCGGGATGACGTCGATGAACAGCGCCGCGATGGCACCGGAGTAGAGCGACGCAAGCACCGGGAGGAAAAAGCCGACCAGTCCAGTGGTGAACGTCGCGTAGCCCCGCTGGAGACACCACCAGCCGGTCGCGAGCCCCGGCAGGACGAGCGTCAGCAGGAAGGTGAGATGCCAGCCGGGGTCGGCCGACAGTGGCTGGATGGCGTCGTTGAAGACGTAGAGCAGCAGGAAGCCGAGGGTGACGATCCCCACGAGCGTGGAGGCGAGCAGCAGGTAGCGGAAGGCGATCCCCACGCGACGGCTGACCTCGCCGAACTCGGAGGCAGTGTCGGTCGCCATTATTCGTACGCCTCCTTGTACCGGCGGGCGATCGCATCACTCAGAATGTTCATCACCAGCGTGATGATGAACAGGACCAGTCCGACCGCGAACAGGCTGCGGTAGGCCAGCCCCCCGCCAGTGATGTCGCCAGTGAGCAGTTGAATCATCGCCGCAGTCATCGTCATCCCCGGTTCGAGGTAGCTCTCGGGGTCGAACAGGCTGAGGTAGGAGCCAATACTCGCCGGGTCGAACTCCCGGGCCAGCGAGCCGCCCGCCAGTGTTACGGCCATCGTCTCGCCGATGGCTCGCGAGAGCGCGAGGATGAACGAAGAGATGATACCCGACAGCGCCGCGGGGACGACGACACCAACCGAGACGTCGTACTTGGTGGCTCCCATCCCGTATCCAGCCTGTCGAAGGTCGTCCGGCACGGCGCTCATGGCGTCCTCACTGACGGACGCAACCATGGGCAGAATCATAATTCCGACGACGACGCAGGCCGACGCGACGTTGAAGAAGCCGATTTCGGGGAAGAACGTCGAGAGCGCAGGGGTGATGTACGCCACCGCAAAGATGCCGTAGATGATGGAGGGGACACCCGCGAGCACTTCGAGTGCGGGCTTGAGATACGAGCGCGCACGGGGGCTGGCGTACTCGCTGAGATAGAGCGCCGTCGCCACCCCCAGCGGGATGGCGATGAGCCCCGAGCCCAGCGTCACCATCACCGTCACCGCGACCAGCGGTGCGACCCCGAGGTTCGGTCCCTGGAGCCCCCACTCCGCACCCGTGAGGAACTCGGTAATCGTGGCAGTCTCGCCGGCCACACCCACTAATGGGGCAGTAACGGTGAAGAACTTCGCTGCCTCGTACACCAGCAGGACAACGATACTCAGCGTGGTGACCACGGACAGTGCCGCACAGCCGAAGAAGAACGCCCGCGCGAGCAGCTCGCGCGAGGAGTTCTCGGTCCGGCGTGTCAGCCCCTCCGTGGACCGGTCCCCGCTCATTGTGAGTGTATCATCGGTGTATCGTGGAAAAAGCGCTTCGTTGCGGCTGCGCGGCAGAAATCAGTTCGAGGCGGCCTCGATGGCGTCCTCGAGCGTGCTCATCGCGTCTTCCATCTCCGACTCGGAGTTGGGGACGTATCCCACGTCACCAGCGACGATCTCCTGGTTGGTGGTGTTTTCCACCCAGAACTTCGCGAACTCCGCGACCTGGTCCTTCGCCAGCGAGGACTGAGCGACGTAGGTGAACAGCGGGCGCGAGAGCGGGGCGTACTCCCCGCTCTTTGCGGTTTCAAGGCTGGGCTTCACACAGCCGTCGCCGTTATCGACGGCCAGCGCGGTCACCTGGTCGGTGTTTTCGGAGTAGTAGGCGAAGCCGAGGTAGCCGATGGCGTACTGGCTGCGGTTGACGCCGTTGATGATCTGGTTGTCCTGTTCGGTGGACTGGTAGTCAGTTCGGTGGGCAGTCTCCTCGCCCAGAATGACCTCTTTGAAGTAGTCGAACGTGCCGGAAGCGTCGGTCGGCCCGAACAGTTCGATCTCCTCGTCGGGCCAGTCACTGTTGACCTCCTGCCACGTCGTTGGCTTGCTCTCGGCCGACCAGATCTGTTCGAGTTCCTCGACGGTGATACAGTCGTCCTCGCCGAACCAGTCGGCCTCGGGGTTGACGACGACGGTCAGCGCGTCGGTGGCCACCTTGAGTTCGACTGGGGCGAC
>Ga0306887_100073_pt1 | contig 43296 bp, 44 predicted proteins | sample AntDeeMetagen138_FD_190453 | JGI IMG/M metagenome (GOLD analysis project Ga0306887, IMG submission 190453) | Saline lake microbial communities from Deep lake, Antarctica - Metagenome #138 (v2) (version 2) | ecosystem: Environmental > Aquatic > Non-marine Saline and Alkaline > Saline | place...
GTAAACCCTTCCAAATTATAATGTTTTGGACCGGTTTCTGTTATCTGTCTACATGGGCTGTGTCGAATATGATATAATCCGGGTTCTTGGAATTCACGTTCGAATCCAAATGTCATCGTTTCCCCCGTTTGTATAACAACTTCTTCCGCGAAACCTATTTCATCGCCGTTTGCTGTATATACAGCATTAATTTCAGCATTTGTTCCTACGTCTGTATTCGATTCATAATTAGCAAATAATCTATCTCCTGTACTATGTGCACTATTTCTATGTAATACGGTCATAGATTCACGAGCTTCAAATTCTGCAAGTGCTTCGGGTTGTATTGTTACAGGTGAACCGCCGAAATTAGTATATTGTGATTCGAACTTTGCAACCGTTTCATCTGTCGATTCACTATTGTTACAGGTACCATCATCTCTAACAACACCGAAACCATAATCTGTACCTAAGGCTTTAAATCCAGATTTAGGATTTAATCCTTCTACAAGGTCAGGAGATAAAGAACCGGGAAGTAGCATCGTTTCTCCTCTGTTTTCTATTGATTGAGTTACATCACTTGTACATACTTCATTTACAACTAAATCAGCGCTTTGTGCGTCTGTTGGGTCATCACCACCACCAAATCGACGTTCAACAGGTTCTATTTCTGTTATAATACCGTCACCATATGTTGTAACATTTATCGGAACTTGGAACTGACTGTGATAGTCATTTGTTAATGGTGATTTTTCCATTTCTGTAGGAACTTCTGCACCATCTGTTCTTCTTATGTAATCATTTTCACTTCGTGGATGAATACTTAATATATGTACACCTTCATTACCGACATCATTCTTGATGATAACAGGGACATATACATCTAGTGTTTCTTGTGGTCGTAATTCAACAGCAGCAACACCTACAACATTATCATCAAATGAATTTTCTTCAAGTTGAACATTTTGATGGTCACCACTTTCACCTAGACCAACAGCATGACCCCTTGCATTTGTAGATTTATTTGTTCTTATTTCAAATCGTGCTGTGGCTGGTTGTGATGAACTTGGGTTCGATATTGTTGCTACCGCATACATTATATTTCCGTTTTCTTCTAATTTATGGAATGTTTCCTGATTAACACCATCTATAGTAAATTCACCGTCAGGATGTTGTACATTTGTTGTATTTTCTGTCCCTGCATCTGTTGTTCCAGCAAATCGTGGCATTTGAAGGGAAACATATCTATCTTCATCATCACATAAATCATTATCATCTTTTTTATTTGCAGAATATGGTAAGAATACAGTCGTATCAGATTCATCAGCTTCACTTTCTGGAACTTGTACTGTATCACTGTTCGCACCTGCCAATAAGTCTGGATTGCAGAATCTATTTTGATGGCTATAATATGTACTAAAGTATCTATTATTTGGTTGCGTTACAGAATCTATACCTTCTAAATTAAGTGGTGTTGCTCCTCTATTCAATGGATTATCATCTACATCTGCGTTGTAGCTATACATTGTAGAAAACCCACCACGAACATTATCATCTTTCACATATGATTCACCGGTTAGTGCTCCAGTTCGAATACCATAACTTGGTTGTACATATGGGTATGCGCTCGCATATATAGTAGCTTCTTCTGCTGTTGGTCTTTGACTTAGGCCACCACTTTTTGTAACAACATTCAAGTCATTTATTACAATGTTATTCAAACTAACTTCTTCTTCAACTTCTGACGTTAGTACGCTTGCTATTATTTGACTAAACAAGTTTCCTCTAAATTCATTATTTACTGTAGCTTTATATCTATGAACACCTTCTTCTAGACCAAATGGTGCATCTGGTCGGTGATATTGAGAATTTGAATCATATGATATATCTTCTATTTCGAACGGTCCACTATATGCATTTGAATATGGACTTGAGATAACATCTGCTATTGTCGTGTATTCTCTGAAAGTAAAGTCATACAGACGACCTGATTCTTCACGGATATCTCGTGAGAAACGAACGGTGGTTTCTTCTGAAGTAGTTCCTGCCCGCGCATTACCTCCAGCAAGACTTACACTTCTTTCTGATTCCCAAGAACCGAATTCTGTATATAATTTTCGTGTACCAGATAAATCGCCAATATTGTGTAATTTTACTTCAGAATTGAAGTTATCATACGTTAAGTGTTCTTCAGGTACATCAACTTCTGTTATTTCAAATGTTGCTGTTTGGAATACATATGCATCGAATTGTGGAGTTAAACCATCTTTTTCATTAATGTTTCTATAATTCCCATCTCCATCTACCTCTACAAATTTAACTGTATGATTTCCAAATTCTGTTTCATCCCATGAGTGTGACACTGGTATTGATTCTCTTTCACCACCAGCAACTCGGATAGAGAATCGGTCTATTTCATTTTCTGTTATTTGTATCTCGCTAGTTAGTTCGTCTTCATTTGGGAATCGTATTTTTGGCGTTTCATAGTTATCAACGAGTGCAAATGTACTATCTATCGTTGTATCACCGGCATTTTCAATTATGACTGTTGATGTTAAATCTTCACCGGGTTCAACATCATATGAATCATATTCTGCATTTTTATTTCCATTTACATTAAATGATATTGTAAATGAACCGGGTCTTTCTTCAGGATTTGATGCAACACTTTCAGAACCGTCGTTTATATTATTTGTATTATCTTCGACATCATCGGCTGCATCCGTTGTTTTTACTTCAACATTATATAAGTATAACACGGTATCAATATCAATATCTTCACTGTTAAAAACGACATATAATTCTCCATTTTGATTTACATAATCAATTTCACTGGGTTCTAATTGAATTTGTTTTGTTCTTGTTTCTAAGTTTTCAGTCCCACCTGAATCATAATATGGTTCATCTGATGTTGTAGTTATTTCTAATTGAGATTGTGCATCTGTTCTACCATTATATATTTCTGAACTTTGCGAATTCATAAGTTTCACATCAACGTAATTTTGCGGGTTATCATTTCCTTGCAGAGCATATGTAATACTTAAAGTATGACTTTTAGCATTAGATATACCTTGTACAGCCATACCTACATTAAGTGGGTTTTCAGGTCGAATTATAGCGGCTTTACCGGGTTCTGTTCTAAGTTCTTCAAAATTTTCAATTGTTCCTCGTGCAGTATTTCTAGTTTCACCATTAATTACTTTCGTAGGTGGTATTATATCATCTTGGAATGCTGTACTATCTTCATTATTTGCATTAAATCGTGATACATAAGTAGTTTCATCACGTATAACCCCTTCAAATTCATTACTTTGAATACTACCTCTAGTTTGACCAACGGTATCTGGAAGTTCAACAATACCAGTATTTTCACCAACACCTTCAACAGTTGTAGAATCTAAATCAATAACGAATGGTTGATTATTATTTATGGTAACGTAAGCTCTCGTATTTATGCTCTGACTTTCACCAACATCAAGTTCTTTAATTATACTTGCGAATTGTGCTTCAATAAGACCTGATGCATAGTCATCCTCAGCAGGAACGGTAATTTCAGCATCTACAGGATTATCTGAAGCTACAACATTTATCTCTATATTAACTCTTTGATTTGAATTCGTTTCTACATCAACGTTTGATTCTCTGAAATCTGTCGTATCGAAATCATATAATTCTATCCTTGAAGAATTGCTAATGTCAATAAATTCACCAATGGTAATATTAACATATTCAGTATTATCTTCACATCCGTATTTTACTTGTTTATTATCTAAATCTTGAACAGCTTCTATCTCAACGCATTGATTTAGATTTGAAAATGTAAATTCATTCTGACATCTATCGTCAACACAATACGGTTCTACAAGTATATTAGCAGATGTTCCTGTCGGTATTATAGAACTCGTAGATGTAGGACCTTCAGAAGACATCCAATAATTATTACTTGCATCTATATCAACACCATCTGAATTTGCTACAACTTCATTCATTATCTGCATATTCCTAATATCATATTCGCCGGGATAATTTCCTACAAATCCTTCAACGCGAGGTAGTGCTGAATTTGGACTAGTTTTATTTCTAATTGTTATTTCACTATTTCCAGAAGTTCCTATACCATTAAATTCAACGACACCATATGGTTCATCTCTAGAATTTACACTAATTACAGAATCAGATGAAGCGGCATCAACAGCCGCTTGTATTGAATAAAAATTTGTTTCCATATTATAATCATCTGACTCATCTAATTCTTCTGTTGGAGAACCAACAATTATTTCACCGTCGTAATTTGAGGCTGTTACGGGATTATATCTAAGAGCTTCTTTTTGTCTATCATAAATTAATCCTGTAGGGTCGTTACCTATAATATCTAAGGATACGTCACCTGTTTCAGCCCCGACAACATCTTCTTCCAAAGTACTCTGTCCGTTAGGATAATAAACACCATAGTCTGTAATTGTAGCCCCACCAACACCGTCTATGCCCTGAACATTATCATTAAATAGGAATGGTTTATCTGTAATTGTTGAGCCAATTGAAATATCTCGAACAACTATATTTGAATCACTTTTTGCTTCAATAGCATGTTTTGCATTCAAAAACATAATATTCTCTATTGTTATTTCTCTCTTTTCATTTCTTGCAATTTCAATAACGGAATCTTGACCTGTAGGGGATTTTAATCCAACTACACCTTCTCCCCGTATAGTTATTGATTTACCATTATTTAGAATATCATCTTCTGTTCCAATTTTAGTACCTTCATAAGGTGTTTTTATGTCCTGTGATTCTCTAATTATTATTGTTCCTTCATCAGAAACCATCTGTATAGCTTCTTCTAGTGTGTTTGTATCTCCTTCTCCTGCTCGGTCATCAACAACAATAACATCATTTGCTATTGCCCCTGAAGACATAATAAGAATTGCACCTATTGAAATTAGAAATATTGTAAGTATTTTGGAATATTGCATTGATTACTTATATTAATGTTTTACAACCCTAAATATATCATCGTTGATATATTGATTATAATATTATTATCCAAAAATAAGTTCGTTATATGAGTTTAGTCTAGTCCTATTTTACCAGACAATGCTGACGTTGCTATTTCTTCAGCTATTTCCTCATATATCTGGTACGTAATACTCACCGCAAGGAGTAATCCAGTACCGTTTACTGCCCCTATAGTACCCATCATGTTTGTCGTAACCGCAAGTAATCCAATCAATGCACCACCCACGATAGTAACATATGGGATATATCGGTCTAATACTTTAGACATTTGGTTAGAATCACGTCTAAATCCGGGTATAGCCATATTAGAAGCGTGTAGTTGTTGTGCTACGGCCTCTGCATCTCGATTTGTTGTCTTAACCCAGAAAACAGCGAATAAGGCACCACCGACAACCATAAATCCAAGGTCAACAAGGATTCTAAGTGCAATCTGAAGCGGTTCTGCTGAAGTGAATCCTAACCACCACATCCAATCTTCAGGTGTAAATATTGGTGTTAAGTAATAAAACAATCCACCAAATACTTGCCCATCTGCTGAATATTGTCCTAACCACGCTGGCATATTAGAACCAAGATATCCTGAAATACCTTGACCCAAGAATTGAACATTTGCTTGTACAGCCCGTACAAGAATTATTGGAAGAACACTAGCGTAAATAAGTTTGATTTTATAATTACCTTTATTACCTACTCGTGTATTACTTACAGGTATTTCTACGCGTGTGGATTCTGCGTAAACAATAACAGAAAATATAATTACTGTTGTAATAACAGGGATTATGTATCCATTTCCTAATAATAACATGTTCAATGTATCTCGTGAGAATGATATAGCTTCTTGTCCAGATGCGATACTAATCCAACCGGGGATTAATTGTGAAAATAACCCACCTACAAATCTTTGACTCACGCCTGCTATAATGAACAATCCTAGACCACTACCAACACCCCATTTTGTTACAACTTCATCAAGATAGTATAAGAATATACCACCGAAAGCAATCTGGATAAACATAATTGCTTGGATAGCTGTTATACTCACACCGAATGAACTTGCAACCTGTGTTGAGGCTGGAAGGAAATCTCCAGCAAATATAATTGGAAAACCATTAACGAAAACCATTATATAAATTAGTGCTCTTCGAAGACCTTGGAAGAAGTTCTGGTCACGAGGGTCATTCATATCTAATTTAAGAACATTAGTTCCCGTTAAAATTTGTAAAACAATACTTGCTGTAACAATAGGCATAATACCTAATTGAAGTATACTTCCTTGTCCACCTGCAAGAATACTACGGAATTGTCCGAATGCGTCTGCACCACCATTTGTAGCCAATCCAAATATGGGTATATTTGTCATTACAAAATATAGTCCAAGAATGGCAACGGTCCATTTAATTTTTTGGCTAAACGATACGTGCTTTTTTGGCTGACGTACTGTTGGTATTACATCAACGATACTTTGTGCTGTATTTCTTATAGTCATTACTTATATAATAAAAATACATACATTAATATAAATGTACATCCCTTTTTTGATAAAATAATTAAATATAAATAAAATACGCTACGCTATTTAACTTATTTTACTTTTATACAAAACGGGTTTATTTGATTTATACTACACAGCTATTTAGAGGTCGCGTGGCTGAACCGTACTTCGACCATTATCTCCTGCTCGTCGCTCTGCATCTGCGAGAAGTTCTGCGACTTCCTCGTCAAGTGCATCGTAGAAGTCTGCTGCAACATTTCCATCAACCGATTCTTTAACTGCCGATTTTACAATTAGGTCTGACATATGCATATGTATAATGGACACGGGTATTAATAAGTATTTCGCTAAATTTGCTATATATGAGCTATATAACACTCAAATTTACTATATAATTATCAAAATTGTTATAAAAAGAGTTAATTTATTATTAATTATTTTCTATAATTGTTGTATATACTAATATCGCACCAATCACACCCGCGATTAAACCATAAATAGTAATCATAGATGATACAGACGTTGCGAATAAAAGACCATACATACCAATAATAAGAATCGGTATAATAAATATTAACGTTCCTATGGAATATATCGCAAACAAAAACCCGTTAAATAGGAATTCTGTCGGATTATCTCTTGCAAGATACATTAATAATCCAAATTGATAATACATAAGTCCAGTTAGTACAATTGCCCCCTGTAGATAAGATGTTATACCTGTATCTGTTAAGACAAATGGCGTATAAAATATTATTGACAAGGGTATACCAATAACCGTGAATAGTAATAATTTTGACTTATATACATCTGCTCGTGATATTGGCAATGTTGAATAAGAATCTAAAGAATCATACCTAAATCCAATAGCATATATTGGATATGCAATTAATGAAAACAAACCACCATATATAAATTCAGGTTTTGGTGATAATCCAAAGAAAGTACTCATGAAGTATATTAATATAAATGATGTAAAAACGATAACACCTGTTGAAAATATAACTTTTAAGAATCCACCAGCACTTCTTTGGATATCAATTAAATTCTTTAAAACTATTGTCGTATAATTATTTTTTGGATTAATTAGTTTAGACATTTTATTATAATGATTATTAAATCTAGATTTCTTTGATATATTATCTGAATTTCCGAATTGTATTAATCCAATCCCAATGAATGAAATCGTTGCTATCGACATACCAATCAGCCATTTGAGTAAGGAAATACTAGCAAGTGCATCTAATGATAATAAATTGTATGAATTCATAACAATTATTGATGAAAGTATTGATGCAAATATAATTATTCCACTTATGCGTTCAAGTCGAATAGTTGTTATTGAAAACCCAATTGAAACGCCAAATATAAATGATATAATTGATGATATATATAATATAGGAATCATCGATAGTGATACACTATTTACCAGAGTACCAGATTCAATAGGGGATACAAATAATCCCACTATAGCTCCTATTGTTATTGGTGCTAAGAATATAAATGCGTAAAATAATGCATCTTTAAGTAAAAACAATGAAATAAGCGTTCGTTTTTTAATAGGTAAGGTTTTACTTGCAAATAATATTCTAGATGTATCGCCTAGTAGATTTTTAATACTATCTCTTGCGTCAAATCCAATTGAACCGGTTTGTAAACCAAATAACACAATCATAGAAAAATATACGATAGATATAGATTCTATTCCAGCATTTAATATTGGTGCGGCTGCTCCAAGAATCAGTGATAATACAAATATTACTATTGGAAATGAGATGAATCTTTTCTCACCGAAAAGCGAAGTAAATAATCTCCATTCTTCTTTGAGGAACCATTTGAATAATTTCAAATGTGATAAATTATTACTCATCTAAATCACCATTATTTGTTAATAATTCTCGTATATCATCATGAGAATCTAAGTCTTCTACATTGTGTTCACCTATCATCGTACCATTGTTCATAACGCCTAGCTTCTCACATAACTCTGTTGCAACTTCTAAATGATGTGTTGATAAGATTATTGTATTTCCTTTATTATTATATTCTCTCAAATAATCTTTTAATTCTTCTTGAATAATCGGGTCAAGATTTGCTAACGGCTCATCAATGAACACGACTTCTGGTTCATGAAGAAATGTTCCTGCGAATAATACTTTTTGTTGTTGCCCTCTAGAAAGATGTCTATTCATAGAATCCATTTCATCAACTAAATCTAATCTCTCTGCCCATGAGTTTACTTTTTTATTTAACTCTTTTTGTTCAATTCCTCGAACATCTCCAATAAAATCAAAATATTCTTCAGGAGTCATAAAGCTAAGTGGAGATTCTTTTTCAGGTAATATACCCACATTCGCACGTACTTTTTCACCTTCCGTAGACGCATCAAATCCTAAAACGGATATTTCTCCACTATCTAGTTTTATTTGCCCTGTCAATGCATTTATGAGTGTTGTTTTACCCGCTCCGTTGACGCCAATTAAACCATAAAATTCTCCACTATCGATTTCAAACGACACATCTTCTAGAGCTTTTGTACCGTTAGTGTATGTTTTTGATATTTTATTTACATTTATGTCTACCATATATAATATATGTTTTGAAAGATTAATAATGCTTTCACATCTCGTTGTATATTTAAAATAGATTTATGTATTTAATTAGACGATTATAAACCCTTTCTTTTCTAATGTATCTACTAGACCCTCACGATGATTTCCTTGTAATTCAATTGTGTTTTTTTCTGTCGTTCCTCCGCAAGCAAATTCAGATTTAAGTTCTGAAGATAAATCATCAATATCCATATTATTTTTATCGAAACCAGATGCAATCGTTACATCATTAAATTTTCTATCCTCAACATATACTTCTATTTCTGTTTCGGATTTTGATACATCTTCACAAATACACAATTCTTCTGGTAAAGCACATACATCACACATTTCACTCATTTATTGTATATAATACATATACTTCATATGACTAAAAACTTTTGTAGATATGATAATAAATAACAACCCTTGTTATAACCTATCTTCAAAAGCCACTTGTTCTGTATGTTCAATGTATGGTCCATCTAAATCATATACTACAGGTGGACCTGCGTATGTTTCAATAGCTGTATCTCGTTTATCTTCATCTATTCTCCTAAATGCAACGGAACTTATTATGGATGCATAAAATAAAGAAATGAATAATCCAATAATTATAGATATAAGACTATTTGTTAATAGATATAATGTAGGCATAATTGCTAAACATAAGAATAAAGCAGCGAAATAACCACCATATAAGTGAGATATTGACGCATACCCATCTCTATCTAACTCTTTAGACCACAAATTTGTTGTTGATATTCCAACATAACAAAGTATTAATGTTGAAACTAATATCGCATCCGGTATCGAAATATAATATCCTGTTATTATTGTAGCTGTTAATAATGAGCTAACGATTATAAAAAATATTGGTGTGAATATATTTACATCAAGTCTATTTTTATCATGTCTAATATCCATTACTATTTATATCACGCTTATGATATGAAATAGTTTCGGTAATTCACTTATATCTATGCCATTTCTTTTTTCGAGTCCAATATCCTACAGCTTGTTTTGTTGTTCCAAGTTTATCAGCAATTTCTTCATTTGATAACCCTTTTCGTATGTATTCAACAGTTTTTTCTTTATTATCTAGTGGGACGGCCCATGTACTATCACATTGGTCATAAAATGCACAACGATTACCTTCTCCTTCATCCCACGCACAAAGAGGTTGTTCTTCGATAGGGTAGTCATCAATATTATCTTCATCTGCTTCAGCAATAGACCGAGATGTATCCTCAATAAATTGTTCTCGTTCTTGTTTTAAACCAGATGTAACAAGTGTGTCTGTTTTAGGGTAATATGCTCCAACAGCAACAATATTATATTTCAATTCGAATAAAAGAGCGTAATAAGCTAAATCTAATTGTACACCTCCTTTTTCATGACTCATATAATTTTTCTTTGGTACGCCAGTTTTGAAGTCAACTAACACACAGCCTTCATTTTGTGGAACATCTTTATCGGAGAAACTTGCTGCTGGAAGCATTACATCTGCATATCCCATGAGAACCGGGACATCATCATAGACTTCTCGCCACATTTCATCTTCTACGGCCACAGGAACCCAGTCAGACATTTCTTTTGCATTATTCCATCTACGGCGTTCGAAAGCAAGGAAATGAGCTAAGTAGGGGTCTAAGTAGTCTCTCCAATTTTCATGATTATCGCCATTTAGTAAACTGAATAATGTTGTAGGAGGTTCATCATGTTCTTCCGAATAAATCTCTGCATTCTCATAATACGCTTCAATCAGTTCGTGAATATCTGTTCCTCGAATCATACTATCTGTTGTTGGCGTATCAATTTTTTCAACATACTTGTAGTAAAATTGTCGGGGGCACGTAACCCATGTTTTTAATCGAGATTTACTGAAATATTCATTATACTTTTCTCTAGGTTCTAAAGACATTGTTCTTATATGTGTACTATACAGCCAATATATTTGAATGTTGCGATATGTATAAAAAATACTATATGTACTATTCAATTTCAAACGGTTCAACTAATATTATCATTTTATTTTCATTATTATCATACCAAACATCATATAAATTAACATTGTGGTCCTTAGATATCTCATCAGCTATTTTGAATGTTGTATGGGCTTCATCTTTTGTATTTACTTCTACAGTCAGTATGGGAACTACAGACTCTACGGGTGGTTCACCTCGTATATCTGTAATTTTTCTCCTTTGAATATCATAGTCTTCCACTGGATTACAACCATCTAAATCTTCAGCTAAATTATATGCATTACCAATATGGTTTCGGAGATTAATTGTTTCAAATTCGGTTAAATTTTCGACGTGTTCAGTGACATTCAATTTCATCAATTTATTATTTAGTGTACTATACTATAAATATTGTTAGAATATAACATATCAAATAATATTACAAACTATTTTCTAATAACAATACCTTCTTCATTAAATGTGTAATTAATACACTCAGATTCATCATATCCGGTTATTTGACTTAAAGTATCATGATTAATATCTTTATCTAATCCTGCCATAAGATATACAATGGATTCATCTTTACTTTCTGTTCTTCCTTTAATTTCTTTATTCCAAAATTCGTTATATAATGAATATATTTCCTCAATTATATCTTGTCTTTTTTCAACAATATCCATATATATTTCAGATTTTCTAGATTCTTGAATATCTTCAGGTGATACGAGATAATTTAAAGCATATGAATCATCTGATTTCATATCTGGTGATGGCATTTGTTGAATTGAAGAATGTAATTCTTGAAATGACATTGATTTTGAAGCTAAAATTTCTATACCATCAATATCAATCAGAGTATAACCGTTATTTGTTAAATATTCTGTCTGAACATCAACTAATTCATCCGCTAGATTATGTAATTCAACTTCCATCTCATCTAAAGAATCACGATATTCCTTATGATTTAAATTATTATTCGCAAATTTTGTCTCAGATTCGTATAATTTCATATTATATAATATACATTAATTCGGTATAAATTAAACGGTCATTTAAAAAACATATCATATAATCTAAGTTACAGTGTTGTTAGTGAGATTATTGGACCATACGTAGGACTAAACGTTGTTTTACGTTGTTTTAAGAATATACTTAACCGTAGAGAACCCTTTATATACAACTAAACTTTACAACAACGTAAAGTCAACTTGTATAACTTCGGTGTTTTGGCTTGTTTTAGTCCCACTTTGGGACTTCGGTAACAGAACCCCACTAACAACACTGTTAGTGAGATTTCGTTGTATTTGAAGTAAAAACGTTTCACCTATATAAATATTTTTATAGAATTATTGAATTGATAGTCATAACACATTAAGAATCTTACACATAAATAAACATAATGAATATAAATAATATAGAATATGAAAAAATATTATGGGTTTTTGTATTATTCATAGCATATCTAGATTTACATTCAACCTATATTGGTTTGTCTTCTGGTCTTGTTGAACAGAATCCAATGGGCCGTTATATAATTCATACATTTGGATTTATAGGATTATCTATATTTAAATTATTTATTATAGGATTCTGTTATAAATTGTCTAAAAAATTAATGTATGGGAATTGGATATATTTAACGCCATTAATTTTATCTATTGCATGGGTCTTTGCTACCTCAATAAATATATATTATATAATTAAAGTAATATGAAATTATAATCTATTATATTTGAAATCCATTATTAAATGCATACGGTCTTAAATTTATTCTAGAATTTGCTTCTAAATATTTTATATCAATAGGTTTAATTATATCAATTATTTCTGCATATATTTTAGAATCATGTAAATGTAATTCGTTTTTCTTATTTGAATCAATTACTTTTACTTTAATAATACCGTTTTTATATGGTACTTCCCAAGTAGAATTTACAACGGGGGTGGTATTTAGTGTATAATATTCTACGGTTTTTTCTACAAGTTTATATGTTTTCGTTTTCGGTATATTAGTATATTGGATACGTCTAACAAACGTATAAAATTCTTCGAAATTAATTTTATTCTTTGATATGGTATTTTGATATAGTTGATATATATCAGAATCTTTTTCCGGTATATTTTTTCCAAAATAATCTAAACAATCTAGTACTAATAGTAAAACTTCTGAAAATGTATACCCATCAGGAATACGTATATTTGTTATAATTTCAGGGTTATTTTCTACATTTAATGGATTTAGTTTATAAAAATTAGTTGGTTTTAATTGTTTTCCTAATTGTTTAGGTAATTCAGAGCCGTGTTTTATAATTACATCATCTATCCAATCTTGAGAAAATCCTACCTCAATATATTTTTCTGCCCACTGAGGTCGATACATATTCATATAATAATTATATGTATCATATATTATATAAATCTAATTGAATGGATGTGATTAAAAATTCCTTTAATTATTATAAAAAGAATTGCCGCCCTATATTTTTTGCCGACTTATTCCAATATCTCTTGGTGTTGCAACTATGATATCATTATTTTCTTTGTGAACAATATCTCCACCGGTAATTTCGATTGCAGATTGGATATCTCCGTATACTACATCAAGTGACATCCCATTACTTTCTATTAATGCAATATCAAGTATAACGACAGTACCACGGTGTAATGCTTCTTTCGCATTGATTAAATCATCTTGACTTGTTACATCTACGAACGCAATTTGTTTTTCTGCCGATACGGTTTTTAAGTCTGCATCGGTTAATTCAGCATATTTATTCGAAGAATTTCCATTTACAAGGTTTTTCAAATATCCCATATAATACAATTTGTTGTTATGTATCTTAAATGTTTAACCTGTTTTTGTTAATATAGGATTGTAATTAGTTGTCATAAAATTAATATATTATCCCTTACACTTATTACTTATGACATATATAATATGTATGTATGTCAGGAAATAAATATGACGGAGGTGAAATTGAACTTTGCAATGAAATTCGAGAATCAAGAAAAAAAGGTTGGAGTTATGAATTATTAAATGATACATTTGAATCTTCATGTATAACAGAAATTATTTCTCACGTTGTAGGTATATGTGACTGTAATGAAGAAGACGAAACTAATGTTGTTGCGGCAGAGTCACCATCTAGAGTAGACTATGTGGATGCAAGAGAAGATGAACCGTGGAAGGAACAATATGTTGTAGAAACATTATATATATCAAAAGGTCTTAGATTTACAGAAATGTCTGATGTTATGGACTGTCACTCTGAAACAGCTAAGAAATACGTAGATATATTTAATGTAAGTCCTGTAGACAGTTCAAAAAGAACTAGCAGTCCGCGTGTAAATAATTTATTGCGACTTGGAGCAGAAACAAATGGAGATATTGATATTAAATAATATAAAAACAAATATAGTACAATTATTTTGTTTTTAAATCATTGTACGTAACTATCTAACACAAGGAGAGAATCCCGTTGTTTACGAGGGGTGAATGTCATTCATCCATCTCACTAGAAATACGTTGTTCCATATCTTGTATAATCAATTCTTTTGATTTGATGATAAAATAATCTTTTTGAGATTTGATATCCTTTTTACTATTAAGATTTGGTTCCGATTTAACTTCATGATATTTTATAATATCCATGTGTGCTTGTTCATAATAAATATCTGAATTAAACAATGGTAGACTAGATACCATTTCAGTCAAATTTTTTTCAGATTTATCGTGTGCTATATTTAAGACTTTCATAAGTGTTTCATATTCTTTTTTTGAAATTCCATTATTCCACGTTGGTAAATCCATATTATTTATAGTATTATTATTTCCCATATGATTCATATTTCGTATTATACATACATAAAGATACTCATATAATACAATAGTATTTGTGAATTTAATAGCTAAATAATGCAAGCGGCAGGATTTGAACCTGCGGACTCCTTCGAGAGCGGGTCTTAAGCCCGCCGCATTTGGCCTGACTTTGCTACGCTTGCTTTCTTGCGTCTTACTACATATACAACAATGAGACGCCTATACTTATACTACACGCTTTTGTCATCGATTGTCGGATTCATCCTGACCCTAAAGGGTCAGGCATTCTCCTCGATTCTCTGTAACTGTTTAAAATATTAGATTATGTTTAATTTCACGTTATAAAGCTTTAATATTTAACTTTTTAGGTTTTAGAGTCGAAAAGACTAAGTATATGCTGTTGTGTATAGTACAATATGGAGTACGAATTACCAACAGATGCGAACGATGCGATTAATGAACTAACCGATGATGAATTAGATTTCATAGAACGAGAGTTGTTTTATGCTTTTGATGCAGCTTACGAAGATTATCATCAGAATGGCGTTGTAGATAATCAAAGTGCTATAGTTATGTATGAACGTGGTTTAGAAACCATTCGTGCCGTAAGAACTATCCGAGATGCAATGGATAAGGAAGAGTTTGAATCAGCGAAAAATATTCATGATAGTTTAACCTAGTAATAGGTGATATGGAATATAAAATAGACCATTCAACAAAAAGTGATATTATTCGTTTTTCGTTAGATTCTGGAGATGAAATATTTGTAATGCCGCATTCTATTATGTCTAAGACGTATAGTTTGAAAGAAAAAATAGCTAATCGAAAAACACTTTGGGATAAAGCTGCAGAAAATGAAAAATTTGAATTGACGAAAATATATTCAGAAGACAAATCTGGTGTTTTAACGGTTGCTCCTAAATATTCGGGTAGTATTAATAAATTAGAACCAAATGATGAAAAATTACTTATCTCATCCAATTCATTTTTAGTTTCAGACAGTAATGTTAATATTAATTTAAATAAAAAAGAATTTTTTATAGATAGTAGTTCAAATGCGTTAATTGTAGATAATATAACAGATTTGTTTGTATCTTCATGTGAAGGTATGATAACTATTGAATTAGGAGAAAAACAACAAACAGTTATAAATCAAGATTATTTAATTGCATTTGATATGAGTATAGACTATCAAAAAATTAATGAAAATAGTACAACACATATCATGAAAGGACCGGGGAAAATATATCTACATTCTAGAGTTCCACAGGTAGAAGATTAAATAACAGTTATTTGTTGTATGTTCTATCACCGTGCATGTTAAAAGCAAGTTCTGACTCTTCATATGGTACATCAATATTTGAATCTTCATCTCGATATAATTTATTATAGCAAGACTTACATACTTCGGGTGTTCCTGTCGTCATATGTTCAACTTTCCGTGCTAAACATCTACTAACCGTATTTTCACAAATGAAACAATGAATGGTTAGTTCACGTCCAATATCAATCTGGACTTCATTCCATGTTTCAATGCATTCTTCACAAAATTCTTGGTTATTTTCCATCAAGCTTTCTGGGCCTGAATTTGACGGTACTTGTAATGCACTTTCAACTTTATTACTATCACATAATGTATTGATTTCTTTACCAATGACGATGTGGTTTCGTTCATCTGAATGCAGTCGAACGACATAAACAGGTACAGAATTACTCATTAATAAATTATATCAGTTATATTAACTTAAATATTCCGATTTACATTGATAATGTATGTTATTATTGTATCATATAATTCACCTATAACTTACAGATAGATATCAGAAATGTTTATAATATTATAGCACATGACATCCTCCCCGGCGTGAACGCCGGGGAGGATGTCATGTCGTCTTCGTCCAAGTCTTCTTGTGTAATCTCGTTCTTTGCTGGTTTCTCATCTTCATCACGAGAGCCGTGAGTGCCGATAGGATTGTCGAGATTCAAATCGACGTAGTTCTGGATTGACTTTATGTTTCTCCGAGCTTGACGTTCTATAAATTCTTTCTTCTTTTGAGAAGTCATAGATATTAATCTAGAGTTGACGTGCTGATGCTGGAGAGACTCCTTTTCTCATACGTGAAATCAATCTAATAATACTATCTTATGTGAAGTATCACGTACTACTACAAACACGTATTTAACCTAAAAAAGCGGTATATAACAAAGTAAGTTAATTCGTAAAAAATGACTATAAAAATATTCAGATTTAATTTATTTATTATAAGAATAAATCAAAGGTTTTATTGCGTTGTAATATTAAATATACAATATGAAATGTCCATATTGTGCTATTAAATTAGATGATGAATGTAACGTGCATAGAGATGCAGGGTGTGTTGACCTCCGTATGATAACGTGTGGAGAGTGTTATACATGTAGTTCGTGGGTTCGTGGTACATTACGAGGGTGGACACCAAATCCTGAAACATCAGATGGTCTATCACGTACGGTAAATCGAAAGATACCGTAAGCTATTATATTTCAATTACTACGCATATATGGTACATAACATAATCTTAAACTTTAAAACAATTAAATATATAGGGGGTGCGTATGTAGACTATATTTTATGCACGTAGACTTAAATACAAACATAGATAGAGTAAAAACATATGAACAAAGATACCTTCGAAGATATGATACATAGTGCGAGCGCATACCCGCGTCTTCAGGCGCGGGAGGAGGTCAAATCGTCCGTATTTGCTATCTGTGTTATCTTATATGCTCTATTCTTTAGTACCTTGGCAAAAGAACAATACTAAGATAGTAATTAGTTATCTAAACAAGATTCTTTAACTTCTATAATCTTTTCGATATTATTTTTGAACACATAGTTACTTGTTTTGATTGCAGATTTTTGAGTATATCCAAATTCATCTACAAGAATATCAATACAGTCTTCTTTTATCTCTTTTGTACTTGTATTTTCAGATGGTTTATCCCAATTATTAGGGTCTAAATTCTCATAAACAAGGAAAACATCTTCCCAACCGTATACTCCTATAATCGAAGATATAACAGGGGCATCTCTTAATGATATTTCATCGATTTCAAACCCATCATTTCGTTGTTTCCACAGATACTTATTTAATGGTTTAATTAATTTATTTGTTCGCAATTCAATAACTTTATCATCCGGTGTATTTCCGTTATATTCTGTATCTTTCGTCCCGAAGTGTTTTTTCTCAAATTCTTTCATTAGTAACTCATCAACTTCTTTTTCATTATCATCATTCCATACATATAGATTATCTATATACTCAGAGATAGATTTTTCAGATGCTTTTCTATTAAATAATATTGAATTAATCACATCTTTTTCTTGTTGTTCCACAGCATACGATTTAACAGAATCTATTTTACGTTCGAAACTCGATATTTCTGTATTATTAAATACAGGTGCATCAGAGAATCCTTCTGAAAGTTTATCTAAAACTTCATGAGGCAAGTATATTTCAGATTCATCATTATATAATAATGCTTTCAATATATCTCTCGTATATGTAACAGGAATTCCAAATGTTCCATCTAGTTCATCGAATTTAATATCAAATTCATCAATATTTTTACGACCTTGAGGTGTTTCAACGTATCCTCTGTCAAGTAATAGTGCTTTTTCAATAGCAGATATAGACTCATTATCTCGACTTTTAAATCTTGTAATAACACTATAGAGTGATATTGCTTCGATTACGTGAGGTGCAAATTCAACATCATTAGATATAAGTGAATCTCTTATTTGGATTGGTTTATCATTGTTAAGTGATTTGTATCCCGCAATTTCTTTACGGATTAATTTTCCTTCATCACTTATACTTGTAAGATATTTTATGTCATATTGGAATATTCTTCTTTTAATAGCTTTCATCGGGTCTTGACCGTGACTTTTATCTAGAGGTAAATTATCATTACCGTTATCAATTTGCTGGTCCATTAAATCAGGGTTGGATATAAATATAGGTACAGTATCTACATCAAAACCTATTTTTTTATCAATTTTAGCATGCCCTTCATCTGGTATATTAAGTAAGTGAATAAGAACGTCAGCATGTCGTGTCGCATCTTCAATTATAGTAAGTCCACTATTGCCCTGAGATAAAACACCATCGTAACTGAACGCTTGTGGGTTCTTCCTGCCACGAGAATCTAACACTTGAAACATTGAAGGCATCCATGCACCAATTAATCTTTCTTTAACAGAGCCGTCGTCTTCTGCATTTAAAACACCTATTCCTTTTGTTTCATCTACAGTATAACGTCTAACTCGGAAATGGCTTTTATCTGTTATATTTGAGAATAGGTCTTCTGTACCTTGTTGTTCATAGTGATGTTTAAGTATAGTATATGCTTCTTCACTAAATGGGTCTAAATCTATATCTATTGGTAGATATATCCCCGTTATATCAGCTAATTCTTTTCTAATTTCTACTGGGAACACAGATAATGGGTTTCCCTGTATTGGACTTGGGAACCACTCTGATTCATCTATATTATTATTAGATTTACTGTTTCCGTACGTAAGTCCATCATTAGATGAATTCATAGATGATATATTCCAATCAAATGTATATCTTTTTCCAGCATCTGTTTTAGAATATTCTCTAAGACCATTTATTAAACATCTTTTTAATTCAGATTTCCCTGTAGCTGTCGGACCATTAAATAAAATAATTTTCTGTATTCTTTCTTCACTATTTACTATTACGCGGAGGTCTGTGACAAAATTATTCAATACTTCTGTATTTCCAAGAACAGAATGTTCGCCATCATTTTCAGGGTCATCAAAAAAGCAATATCTTTCTTTATCTTCACCACCTTCAAATGTTTTTCTAGTTCCGTAATATTCGATAGCATCTAATAAATACTGATGTGCATTACGGGCGACATCAGGATTTTTTATAAGTTCACCTACAAATTCTTCTACTGTCATAGGTTTATCTGTCGTTTCTCTTAACGTACGATTTGCTTCTTGAATGATTTCTTCATTTGTTTTTGTCATATGTATAAAAACTCACCTGTTTTATTCTAGTTCTTGCTTGGCAACTATAGCACCTGCAAATTCTAAGACATCTTTTGCTCCTTGTTGTGAATAACCTTTTTCCATTAATCCTCTAATCCATGTGTTTGAATCTTCTTCTTCTTCAATATCACCACTACTAATTAGTGAACCAAAATTGATATTATGTTTCTTCTCTTGCCAAATCTTCTTTTCAAGTGCTCTTTGTAATCGCTCATTATCTGACGGATTGAATGATTTTCCTTTTCGTGCTCGTCGGGAAACCCAATTTGAAACTTCTTGTCGGAAATCATCTTTTCTATCATTAGGAATATCTAGTTTTTCCTCTACAGAGCGAAGGAACGTTTCATCTGGGTTGGTATCATGACCTGTCACTTCATCTACGACGGTATCATCATCAATATACGCCATAACGTGGTCAAGGTACTTCTCACCCTGTGTTTGTATTTCTTCAGGGTCATATGCCAACGCCTCTCGAACATCTTCTACAGCACGCTTCTCGTATTCATCACGGACAATTTCGAGGTATTCCATATACGTATCCATTTTTTCTTCATCTACACTACCGCGATTTTCTAAGTTATCTTCAAGATAGTCTAATATAGTTAAAGGGAATAGATTTGCAACACCAAAGTCGTCAGTAGAACTAAGTGTTTCATCCATTATCGCTGCAGATATTTCATCACTAGTTACTCGTGAAGAAATTCCAAACATTCCTTCGTTTAATGTCCCTTGTGATTTTGCTTCTTCACGTAATTTATCTACATCAATATCATCATCTCCAGTTCCATTATATGATAATGCTTTCTGTAGAATCGTAATATCTCGTCCAGCAGGTTCATATATTCTAGATAGTACAGCGAACAAAGAAGTCATATCGTATGTGTGCGGTTCGATATGTATCTCTGGAATATCTGCATTAGAAATGTGTTTCTCATGAATTCCAGATTCATCTTTGTATGACAGAATATATGGGAAATCTACACGTTCTGTTCTATCCATAAATGCTTCCATTTTATCATCATTGCGTTTATCTTGATATTCTGGAAGATTTGTTCTACCAACGATAATTTGGTCAATATCAATACGTGGGTTATTTTTTGGTTTGATTGTTTTTTCTTGAGATGCATGAAGGAAATCATATAAGAATTCTCTTTGTAACTTTAGAAGTTCTTCACCAGAGAATAAACCTCTGTTTGCATTACAAAACGCTCCACCGTAATCAAATGCTCGTGGGTCAGATTCACCATACAGAGCGAGCTTTGAATAATTAACATCTCCCGTAAGTTCTGTCTCATCTTGGTTTTTCTTATCTTTTGGTTCGAATGTTTCAATACACTGTCTTTTATTTTCATTAGCTGTAAGACGAATCACCTCTATATGATTTTCTAAGACTTGTTCAAGGTCATCATCATAATGAGCAAGAAGAGAATCTAAGTAGAATTCACTTTCTGGGTCTAACTCCTGTTCATTTCGAATTGTGTATGGAGCATCAAGATTTGCATTCATATCATCAAGTATTTGATTTCTTTGTGATTGTGATAATAGTAATAGTGGGTCTTGGTTCATTGGGCTTCTAACGACATTGTCTGATGGGTCTTGGTCACCTATAATATCACATAAGTTCGTCCAACGGAATGTATACATTTTACCCGCCTCTTGTAATGTATAATCTTCGAAATATTTTCTAACCATTTTGTCGAATGCTGATTTACCACTACCTACAGGACCTAATAGTAATTTAATTCTTTTTTCAGGTCCAAGCCCACGCGCACCAGATTTGATTTTATTAACAAAATCATGAATCGCATGGTGGACTTCTCTACCGAAGAATACATTTTCACCGTCGTGTAATGGGTCTTCAGATACCATTTTATATTCCATTATACCCCATGAATCATTGACTTCTGTCCCGTAGTAATCAAACATATCTGCGAATCTTTGATGGGCTGAACGAGCTATCTTCGGTTTTTCCACAACTTCTTCTAAGTACCAACGAAAATCTTTAGCAACACGGAGGTCTTCAGGCATTTGTTCCTTGTGTTCTTTGCTTAATCGGCTTAGTGTGTCTCCATCACTCATAGTTCTATATATAATTTATAGAATCGCATATAGTTAAGCTTTTCCGAGATATTTATATTAATCTAACCACCTAATGATAAGAAATATAGTATAATACATATAATTATCTGTATGGATATACAGTCACTCCTTGCAACATCTGGAGGTGCATTTATAATCGGAGTATTTACGGGTTTTGCAGCTAGAAGACTAATAAATGTATTTGCTTTTGTTGTAGGAATACAAGTTGCATTTTTTACCTATCTAGAATACATTAACTTAGTAACTATTAATTGGGATTTTATAGAACGAATCATATCTATATTTCAAGAAATATTTACAACATTGAGATTCCCTGAAACAGTTAGTTCTGATGAGTTATTAAATGCGAGCGGTGCGGTTGGAGGATTTGCAATCGGTTTGTTTATAGGATATTTTTATGCATAATTTAATATATTAATTCATAACCATTCATCTGGCTTCGTATCGTAATCTATTTGGTCTGCTTTTATATCTCTAATTATTTTAACTTCATTTTCATGTATATCATTACCGTCGTATGAAATTATTAGACCTTTTTCTTTACCACGGTCATTCTTTGTAATTGTTTTGAGATTTACTGTATGACCCCACAGTTCAAATATACGTTTAAGTACATTTTTAGCTTTATCTATATTCATTGATACACCATTGTACTGGTGTTTAAGAAGAAGTTCACCAGAATTCTGATAATTATAATCCGCAGCGACTATTGTTGGTCGCCCGCCATTTGTTATTTGCAATAGTAATTTTTTCTTCACGGCGTCTAAACTTGTACTAGATACTTGCATCTGGTCTTTCTTTGCGTTATATTCATATGCGAAGTATTTTTCATCTTTTACAAATTCATCAGTTAAAAATGAATCTATAAATGTAATATCATTATGTGTTTCACGTATTTCTCTCATTCTTTCCCATGCTTTATTGTACGAAATATTTTCTATAGCTTCTTCTATGTTATTATATACCTTCATATCAAACATATAACGAGATTCTGTTTTAAGTTCATCTTTAGATATGTTTTTGATAAATCCTTTATTTTGACTTCGAAGAAGTGAGTAGTTTCGTTCACAAGGAATATCCATATCACGATTTTTATCTAGTAATTGATTTATCTGTTTAAAGTCAATTGAATCATGGAAATTTCTCCATGTAATTCCTTTAACACGTAATAGTGTACTTATAACTTCTCTCCTATTCACACGATTTTCAATATATTCCCACATTTCTTTCCCAATTTTATATGGGTTTAAACCCGGTGAATTTAACACCATAGATTGTTTATCGGCGTAATCAATAATTTCATCTGGTCCGGCGTATGCTTCATCACTCATCATTGTTGATTCCCATTTTGAATTATGATTTAGGAATCCGGCTGCCTCATATTTGTGTGTGTTTTCCACAGATATATCATATACATCACCGATGCCATTTTCGATGTCTACAATTTCATCTGCAAATTTTTCTTCATTATAGAATTTTCTATTATTAATATAATTATATAGTCTTTCTTTTTTATCTCTATCAATGATACCAATTTCATCTGCAAATTTCTTGGAAGATAGACCGGTTATATTCATTCTCCAACATCCATCTGCATCAATTTTTTTACGTGAACTAATAATGTTATAATTTAGTAAAATTGTTTGTAGTTGTTTGGATATATCTTTTGATTTTGTCGTATAAATAATACCTTCTTTTTCTCCACAATATCCATCACAAGAAATTAGTGCAGATACAAATGATGATACAACATCTTTTGGTGAACGGAATATAACTTCAGGTATCGATTTATCACTAGAACTTTCACCATTTGTTAACCCAATTTCATCTATAAGGAAATTAATTATATCTACGGAATAAATTTTAGCTCTCCATCGTGTCGGTTTATCCTGTGTGATATTGGCAGAAGTACCAAATAGGTCTTTTGATAAGTTTGAGAATTTTTTAGCCATAGATTTACTTCCGTATGTAAATCCTAGTTCACGCTTTTTCTTACTTATATGACCATCTGCAATTAACATACCTAGGAATTCTGCAAATTTATTATCAACTACAGTAGGAATTACAACATCCTTTTTATTTTTATATCTATTATTATTGTCTGAATCATAATCTAGTTGACTAATCGCATTTTCTATACGTCTTTTAGAGTTTTCACTAATACATCCATTATTCTTATATTCATAATATGTGGATACATTCAATCCAGCTTCATTAGATATATCTTCAACAGTAATATAATTATTTGATGGAATTTCCCAATCAATTTCAATCGATGTATCGGGCCAAATATTATTGCCACCAGATATTTTAACAGCATCTCCGGTCGATAAATCACCCATTTCAACCCATTTATTTTGATTATTCATAATTCTATGATTATGTGAACCTGTTAATTCATATCCTTTGTTTGTCCGAATTGTAACGGTATCATAATCTTCAAATATATTTTTATCATATATTTTTTGTGTTGTTTCTCCGTCTGAGACTGATGGCATTGTATTGACAGCTTCTTTCATTGGTATTATTCCATTTTCTGTAATTACTCTTGTTGATGGGTCTACGCAAGCCCATCCTTCATTCATTATTTTTGTCATTTGTTGGGCTGAGAAGTAATATGATTCTCGTCGTATAATTTCGATTATGGATTTTTGCCAATGTTCATAATCTTCCGCTTTTCCAGTTTCAGAATTATATTGTTTGCCATGTTCTAAAATAAATTTAAGCAAGTCTGTCTCTACATCTAATTCTTTTTCTTTTGATTCTTCTTCAGGTATACCTGCAGTGATATGTCTTTTAACTTCATCTGATACATCTAATGAATCTAAAACATCTGACATAGTTTGTTCTTCTAATTCTGTATCATCTTTAATCTCTTTTAGACCTTTAAGCGGGTCTATAGTAGATTCGATACATAGAACAGCATCAATCCACTCTTCAACATCATCTTGATTGATTTTGGGGTCATCATAATATGATTGAATCAAATTAGCATGTCGTTCCATCATTCCTGTAGCATCCGGTTTATTTTCAAAGAAATGGTTATTTTCAAAGAAATCAGCATGAGCCTCAACATGAGCAATAACACCCTTGTGGTCGTTTACACTATTTGATATTTGATTAAATGCATTTGCTGGCGTATCATGATTAACTAATTCAAATATTTTTCCACTGAAATAAGTATCTTCTTTATTCCGTTTGGAATATTTCATACCCCATCTCCAGTGAGGATATCGTACAGGGAATCCTTGATATGCTGAAAGCTGATTTATTTCATCATGGTCTACAAGCCAATAATTTACTTTTGGTGGACTAAGACCTAATTCATGTGCTAATGAATGTAATTCATCTGCTGCTGTTTGTAATTCTTGTAACGATTCAGAATCTATCTTTTTGTTATTGTATTTTCTTGTCATAATAATCACTCCGTATCCACGGTATCTAAAATTTTTGTAATAGCGTCTAATACATCATTTTTATTTTTTATGCGTGCTATTCTATATGATTCATCATCCTGAAATTCTTTTTCTAACGAATCAGCTACAACTGCGTTTTTAATTCTAGACTGTTGTGGTTGAACTTCAATATATGCCTGTCTTGTTGCTTTTATCTCTTTCATTAATGGTATAAGTTTATCTTCTGTGTCAGACGATATATTTTCACCATCTCCTGATGCAAATATGAATCGATTCCATGATTCCCATGGATATTGTGGCAATATTTCATCTTGAATTAATTCATATGCACTAGATATTTTTGTGCCACCTCCAGATTTTATTCCAAAGAATTCATCTCGATTAACAATCCATGCGCTCGCATCATGAGCGATATAAACGAAATCAACATTGTCATATTTACCTTGTAAATACCAATCCATCGGCGTTAATACGCGCTCCACAAGTTCACGCTTTGTTTCTCTCATACTACCACTCACATCTCGTATATTTATTACGACCGCATTATTTTGTGGGTCTTCAATTATTTCAGGTGAGCGATATCTTTCATCTTCACTCCTAAACTTCATATTTCTATATGAATCTTTTGGAGGGACGCGTTGATATGTTCTACTTATTTTATCCGGTGAATCGTATTTCGTTGGATTATCAATGTTATCTGCAAGTTCTTCAATATCACGTTTAGCAATAGTAATATTATTATCTCTTGTCCAACTCCATACCTTTTCAACACCATACCCACGAACGCGAAGCATTTCTTTAATATATTCTTTATCTATATACATTGCAGCATGGCGCTTTAATGCTTCTTTAAACAAGTGTTCGGTATCTAATGTACTATTTGGACCTGCTCTCCTTGTATCATTATAATCACCTTCAATTAATTCAACTACTTTTTCCCCTTTTTCTTCAAAGTCAAGACCTAGTTCGTTATCTAATTCTTCAGCAAACTCATCTGGGTCCATTTGGTAATATTGATGTTCTTCAGATTCCTCACCTGCTTCACCATCTTCACCCTCTTGGCCGTCATCTACTGGGTCTCCTTCTTCGGCATCACCTTGACCAATTCCACCTTTTTGACGCCTATCATATTCAAAAGTAGGTAGTTCAATTATTTTAATTGGGATATTAATATCTTTTCCAAGCTGTCCATGTTTGATGAATTCTTTTAAATCCATACGGTGGTCTTCGCCAATTTCATGAAACCGACGAACATCACGGTTTATACGACTCATATTTATCTATTTAATATAATATTATTACACTCATAAAAATAAACCGGCGTTTTTACTCAAAATTTTGATACTATACAATGTGTAATAAGATATTAGGGCATATAGATATAATACATAATAATGAATTCAGAGAAAAAATATAAAGATTTCTATGACTTATTTGGGTTACCCACGAATGCTACGGAGGACGAAATAAAAAATCGAACCAAATCGATGATAAAAAAATTTCATCCAGACTTAGCAGATGATGAAATTGCTGCCTCAGCAAAACAATTTAAAACAATGAATTTTGCTAGAAAAACACTTGAAAATAGTGATTTAAGAAATGAATATGATGAATTAGGACATCATAAATATGTAAAAGAACACGATAATAAAATAGATGGATTTAATTTTCAAGGTCGGCGCTCAATAACGGATTCAGATAAAAAATCTATTAGCTCTGAGGACGATGTAGACGAATTAATAGAAAATAATCTAAGTAATATTCATGATGCTAAAAATAAAAAAATGCAAAATGATAATCGTAAACAAAATAAAAATACAAAAGAAGAACTTCAACACGAAAATGAAAATCCAACCGGCGTATTGGGTTTAGTTATATCATTTGGTATGTTTTTAAAAAGTACGACATTTAAATATATTATAATGTCTGTTATTTTTGTATTATTATACGCATTCACATATACGACTTTAGGTTTAATAGCAACTATATTTGTCGTCGTATTTAGTATAATGATATTATTAGCAATATTCAATTTAACCTAATTTAGAACTGGCGATAAATTAATAATACTTTAAAATAATATTATAACTATGGATAAACAAGATGTATTAGTTAGTGATATGCGTGTTGCTGCTCTTGCTGAAGATGGACCGTATTATTTTTCGTGGGTTGATGAAAATAATAACATTGTAACATTAGCAGAAGAATGTAAATATACGAAAGTCCCAGAAGATGTTGCAAAAGCTGTTAGACAACATGATATTAAAATAGTTGAAGAAGATTTGGCTGTTGATAATTCACAAGAAGTACAAGATACGACGAAAAACCAATCGGATTCTGATTTAATTGGGAGTCCTAATTCAGAGAACAAAAAAACGGATAGACAATCAGATTCTGATTTAATTGGAAGCCCAGATACGTCTGAATCTAGTACAAATTTAATTGGTTCTTCAGGTGCGTCATCAGACACAGTTGATGAAGAATATAATGTAATGTTAAATTCAAATACGAATTCAGAGAGTGATGCAGAACGTGTTTCGTTTCTTGTTCGAATGGATAACCCTGAAGAACGAAATAAAATCGTACAAAAGTTAAAATCATCTCATAATAATGCATCTAAAAAACTGCAATTAACAGGTCCATTCAAAGTTATTTATGAAGTAAAAGAAAATTCACTAGAGTTAGTCGGCGTAGAGGATATGGGTATTGGTTCAAAAACAGGCGAAACTGATATTTAGAGCCTAAATGTACCAATCGACATCGTTAGTATTATATATTTAGACGTTCTTATTACATTTATATATGAGTACAGATTTTGAGATTAAACGGGAATATCAGATTCAAAATCCAACAAATCAGAGTTATAGATTAACTTTACCTAAAGCATTTTTTAAAGAATATTCTATTAAAGACAATACAGAATTTGATATAGAAATATCTTCAAAAGATGGTTTTGCTGTTATTGATTACATTATTTCAAGCGATAGGAATAACATTTCAAGAAAAATGACAAAATCGAACCATACGATTCGTATTCCAAGTTCAATTGGAGATTGTCTATTATCATCTCAAAATAAGGATATCAATTGGTCTGCATACGTTGATGAAGATATCGTGAAATTTAGAGCAAAAACAGCGTATGAAATTCCTATCGTTGATACTTCAAATTGGGATTTATTAAAAAATATGGAATTAAAACCTATTAAACAATCTAGGGAACTTAATTCTGGGGATATAAAAGAACAAGAACATTTTGATATGTACTTTAATGAATCTGAAACAAAATGTATCGAGTGGGATTCAGATACTACTGTTGTAATGAAACTTGTATTTATAGATAATCGCCTATCATTACAAATCCAACCAAAATCTAAAAATTCAAAAAGTCTTGGAAAAAAAGTAAATACATCAGGATTTAAACAAAATGACGCTAGAATTTATATTCCCAGAGCACTAGTACGCTCACTAAATTTAGCTAATAAAGAATTTGATATATTTTATAAAGATAAAAGTATTATACTTCGGTGAATCATAATATTTCCATTTTATCGAAATACATAGTAGATGAATTACTATTATGATGGTCATGGCCGATTCCAATACCACCTGAATTGACATCCTCCCCGCGCTGAAGCGCGAGGCTTTCTCCTCGATTCTCCGTAATTAACCCATCTAAACCCCATGATATTACCATTTTTAACCATTCATTTGTTGGATATGTTGGATTAGATACGCTATCTAATTTTGTACCAGAACCATTTGCCATCTCATATATATAAAAACCATAATTATCACTTCGATATTCAATAGTGTACCTATTATTTGCATCTTGATATCCAAAGTCCATCCTCATAACATCAGCACCGGATGTTGCATAGAATCTAAATTGAAATGTATCTCCAGATTTAGGATATGCATTTAATCCTGAAGTAGGAATATGTATTTCCTGAAAGTTCATAATCTACAGATATAGCTGAACTCGACATTGAACTGAAACCAACTCCAGCATATACGGCACCTGTAGTTGCGATAAAATTTCTTCTATTCATTATATAATGTTGTATTTCTAATGTTATATGATTATTGGAAAATATACTAAAAACTTTATTTATTGACCATAGGTTTTATGTAATATATGATATATTATAAATACGTATGGAAATATTTGCCAAAAAATTATCTGACAAACCTGTTGTTGATAGTAACGGTTCTGTAATAGGTCAACTACATAATGTAACAATCGATTTTAAGTCCGGTGAGCTAAGAAATCTTCTCGTCACACCAGAAGGTAATTCAGCGCAACAACAAAGACATAGTTCGAAATATACTTCTGATGACCATGGGAGACATATGATACCAGTAAATAGCGTATCTGCCGTGAAAGACCAAATAATTGTTCAGTAGAATTATTGGTTAGATAGTGGTTTAATTGAAGTTGTCTCTAAAACGTATTCTCCAATTTCACTTTCATTTAGAATACTTGTAACAAGTCTCTTAATACATTTTTCATCATTCTGTCCAATTTTAACTCCATATTTTATATGTGGAGATTCTTTTGTTACCCATGAAATATTTTCCCGTTCATGTAAATAAGATTGAACAGATTGGTACACCTGAGGTGTTATTGGATATGTAATATTATTTATCGTAAATGTACCTGTATTATTTTTTCCCATATAAAATTATAGTATCTTCAACAATATATATTATGTGGTTTTATTAATTGTATCACGAATATATTTTGTATCTATCTCTGGACAATAATCCACATCTAAATCGATAGAAGAAGCTAAATTATGCGGTCTTGATGTTTCATTTCTATCAACTTTCTCTATATTCCATGAATTGAACGTATTGAGTATTTTATTAAGTATTTCAAATTCATTGATTTTCTTGTTTTTTTGATTTATATGCGTTATAAATCCATCAAAATCTGTTTTAATAATAACATTATTATAACCCATTTTTTGAACATCTAACAAAGCGGTAATGACAGAGAATAATTCTGATTGCGTTGTTGTTGTAGATGGAGATATAATGGCTCGACCTTCAGCTAAAGGTATTGACGTTTTTGCATCAATAATAACCCATCCAACTACAGATATATTATTTTGTGACATTAAACCGCCATCACATATTATAATACAATTTGTATTCTGGTATGAAAATGTATCTGTCATAATATTATGGTTCATTATAGTTGTATATTAATTATAACATAGTAATATAAATCAATCGGATTCTATACTTGACATAGGCATAGTAAGTTAATTGACCTGTTATTTTATTAGTATGTTTATTTATACATAACATATGAGAATAGGATTAATTGGAATTGGACAAGCAGGAGGTAAAATTGTAGATAAATTTTTGGAGTATGATTTTAATAATAATACAAATTTTGTACGAGATTGTTTAGCTGTAAATACAGCACACCAAGATTTATCTGGATTAACAAATGTACCTGAAGAAAAAAGATTACTTATTGGAGAGTCTGACGTAAAAGGAAATGGTGTGGGTGCAAATAATAAAAAAGGTAGAGATATTATGCGTAAAGAAGTAAACGAAGTTATTCATTTAATTAATGATATGCCAACACATCAATTAGATGCTTTTGTTATCGTAGCATCTTTGGGTGGTGGCACAGGAAGTGGAGGTATGCCGGTATTAGCTAAAGAATTGAAAGAAAGATATAGTGAACCTGTCTATGGAATAGGTATACTTCCGGCAAAGAAAGAAGGTCAAATATATACAGTAAATGCCGCAAGGTCGCTTCAACCCTGTGTTGAACAATTAGATAATTTAATGATATTCGATAATGATTCGTGGAGCAGAGGAAAAGGTAGTCTTGAAACATGGTATAATGATTTAAATAACAAAATAGCCGATAGATTTGGTACAATATTTTCATCTGGTGAAATAAAAGAAGATGAAGACGTTGCTGAAAGTGTAATAGATGCTAGTGAAGTAATTAATACACTTGATTGTGGGGGAATTTCATCGATTGGATATGCAAGTGACGAACTAGATGATGCTATTGTAAATCCCGGTATTCTCACACGTCTAAAGGGCGGTGTTGAAATAAATGAAAGCGAATCTACGATGAGATTAAATAGTCTTGTCGAAAAATCAATTACAGGGAATCTCACAATCCCAGCAAATATAGATAGTACAGAGAGAGCACTAGTTATTCTTTCAGGGCCAAAAGAATTCATGACAAGAAAAGGGATGGAAGAAGGAAGACGACTCGTTGAAGAAAAAACAAATTGTATGGAAGTGAGAGGTGGAGATTATCCTAAGAAAGATAGTAATGAGATGGTTGTCACTGTCTTATTGTCTGGTTTGCATGATTTACCTCGTGTTCGTGAATTACAGCGTATTGCTGTAGAAGCAGATGGTCAAATAAAGCAAATTAGAGAAGAAAGAGGGGATAAATTAGATAAATTACTTAATGAAGAAAATGCAGAAGAACTTGATAATCTATTGGATATTTAAGTCATTAATTTTATCAATAGTTCCAATATAATCTTTTGTTGCCATATGAACGGTTTCTATATGTTCTTCTGGACAGAATACATGCAAGTTTTCGTGAATTTTAGAACTTTCCCGAAGAGCATTTGGTTTAGGAGATATATCTTCAAGACACTCAATTGTACCTAATGATGTACGTATTGGAATATTAAATTCTTCATTTTCAGTATAATTTGGCAGGTCTATTAATACTTTTGTTTTATCTAATCCAGCAATTTCTGCAATGCGTTCCTCATGAATTTGTGGTTGTGAAAAAAATTCAGAAATATATTTAACTTTTTCTGAGGTTACATTTTGGAGTGGAGCAAGAAAGCTCGTTTTATATAGATTCCGGTTTTGTATATTTAAGAATAGTTCTTTTGCTGGATTTACATCCGTTCGTTTTAATTCATAACCCAATTCAGAATCATCTTTTCCAATAAGGTCTAGAATAGTCACAGACGTATTGTCTAGATATTGTTCTACAGAACGTGTAAGCATTGTTTCTGTGATTGCCACTGTATCATGAGAATATACAGAATAATTCATTTGCATTCTTGCATCTAACAATCTTTCAACAGATTTTAGTGATTTATGGTCAAACCCAACCAAACCATCAATAAGTTGTGCAAATTTCATTAATGTGTCAGATTCTATTTTTCCAAAATTAATTCCTGTATGGTATGAGTCACGAACTAAATAATCTAACCTATCAGCATCAATATCACTTGATACCGTATTGACAATATTATTTTCACCGTTAATAATTGATTTAATATCTGTGGTATCTACAGGAAATGTAACATTATCGCGTCGTTTTAAATCATCGATATAATTACAAGAGATATCTTCATGTGTCATACCGGTTCTTTCTTCTAATAAGTGTTCAATTGTGTGTGAAAATGGCAAATGACCAATATCGTGAAGTAGACCAGCAACTTTATTTGCTCTAATAGTATATTCAGATACATCTACAGATTTTGCTAATTCCCCAGCAAGATACATAACACCTAAAGAATGTGAAAATCTAGTATGCGTTGCAGATGGATAAACTGTGTCTGAAAGACCCAGTTGTTTAATTCGACGCAATCTTTGAAATTCAGGTGTATTGATAATACTTAATTCTTCTGAAGGTATATCAATATAACCATGAATTGGGTCTTTAACGTGTTTCATACGGTATTATTAGTTTACTATATTAAAAAGTGTTTCGTTCAGGCTCTAATATTAATATTGAAATATTCTTGAAGATTATTTTCAGACCATATTTTATATCCACTTGCATTATTACTACTACCTCTTGGTGGCGTTTCATTAATTGTCACAGCCCAATCTCCATTATCTAATAAGCTCAATCCAAGGTTATCATTTTTACTGAAATCATCTGGTAATGTAACTGTATCCATATTATTTGTATCTGAATTTTGAATTTTTATTTCTTGTCCTTCAGGTATTGTAGCAAGTCCTTGATGTTCAATTAAAATCCATCCTTGTGCAATATCATATCTACCATCAATTATAGATGCAGAATTTTCTGCTTCTGAAACCCAATTTGGTGTTAATATATCCGTATCATCTATATTTTCAACCATATAGTCTCTGGTTTTTATGTCTTTAGCACCGTCAACTTCACCAATAATTTTTATATTAGATTCCTTTATAAGACCTTCTGTTGTAATTGTAAATGTAACTGATGCAGAATTAATACTTTCGAAACCGTATGTATTTTTGATATTCTTCATATTGTCTGTTTCTTGTAATATTATTTCCACATCTCCATCTTCTGTCTCAGAATACGTTTCAACTTCAAGGTATTTTAGAATAGATTTAAATTTTGAAGCATGCGTATATTCTTCGTTAGATATAGAACTATTTGTGGCAGAATATTTTTTGTCACCATCAATTTCTCTGCTTAATACAGTATATTCACCATTTGAATATTTTTCAGAAATTCTACCGTATGTATTTCGTTCAATGTGTACTATTCCATTTTCTTTTTTAATTGTATTCACGATACTATCATCTACTACATATGAAACCGTAGCAGAATTTTGTTCTAAAATATTTGTATGGCTATCAATTAGTTCGTCTCTATTAATTTCAAGTTTATTATTTTCATTTTCAACTATACCGGGAGGTGTATTTGATAATATTCTATTATTAGTATCGTTACTACCGAATGGATTTGGGTCATCATTGGTATTATCTGTTGGGTCATCACCTGTAGTATAAATTACAGCGCCACCAAGAATTACAACTAAAATTATCGTTATAATTACAGCTATTTTTGTAGCTTTCATGTTTGTATAGTTATATTAACCTTCAATGTATAAATTATTAACGAAAGTTAATAGATGTATCTCAAACGTATTGTGTTAAAAAATAATAGAACTGAACGACTTACTGCTTAAGTTCTCGTTGCGTTTCAGGAGCAATTGGAGCTGCAGATTTAGTCGATTCGATACTGGACCACTTAGAGGTATCAGTATCGGATGCATTCTTAAAGATTTTTTCATCTGCTGAGATGAATTCATCCTTCTTATATGACATCAACCACAGTGCTGCGTGGTCATTTGGTGCAATACCATACTCCGTAAAGTTTGCTTCGATAAACTCATCACGAACCCCGAAAGACGAACGCAAATCGTGCTTATCAGGTCCGTGACCGTGATTAATATTGGAACGTGGGGCCGTGAAATCTTGAATTTGTGCTGTTTCTGCAATAGAATCAGCCATATTCATCAATTCACCACTATTCATTACAACAGCTTCAGGTTCTGCTTCTACTGTAGGCTGTATTTCCGTTTCTAGTTCGAGGTCTGTATCAAGGTCAGACTTGTTTTGTTGAACACTCATTTCATTATCACCGTATAGGCATATTATTATAATATCTGTAGGTACTTATGTATTACTATTAACCTTCAAAATCATATAGAAATTAATAATAATAATAATAACTATACTTAATCTGAAATATGCCACACGAATGACTCAATAACAGACCAGAAAGCATCATCTTCAAGATGCTCTCTATGATTCAATAACCACTGTGCTTTTGCTATAAATTCAATTTCTCGCTCTGTAAGTTTAAATTCTTGCCACGGATGGTCACATACAGAACAAACAAATACAGGTCGATTCTTTTCTTTTGAATTTTCATCATAGTATTTGTACGCGCTTTCTGTAGATTCACAAGTTGGACATTCACATGTAGTTTTTTCTGAATTTGTAACGTCAACACTTTTACTAAGAGGATAATGGATTTTAAGTTTTGTATCTCGGTAACATTTAATTGTTTCCTCATCCATAGCTAATTGAAGAAATTCTCTAGGTTGTTCCGTCTCTGATACTCCTGAACCACGAACACGATATGCTGTTTGTTTTTCAATTTCACCAGTATTCAAGAATACACGCGAATTCCATGTAAGAATAAACAATCCTAAGATAGACCACCCTTCATCTGTAGGAATAATTTCATTTCGTGGGAATAGGGATTCTGCTTTAGTAATAACATGACGCCGAACTTCATTTGAACGAATCTCGTGATAAATATTTTTGAGTCTAGCATAATCAGCCGGTGAACTAAGAGCATCATTTACACCCCGAAGTACTTTTTCGGAATTACTAGGTGTATTCATTACGGGGTGGGGGTCATCATCTACCCACAATTGATATACGCTGTCATTATTTGTTGGCGCAATCGCAATGAAATTTTCATTTTGTGCATTATCTGTTAGTATAACGCGCTCATTTGGCGTATCAGGATGAAGTAGTTCATACAATTTTTTATCATACAGAAGTTTATTTTTGTATGTAGCTGGAACTTGTTTTAATTTACCGTTTATTTTGACAAGATACATATTCCCTAGGCGTTCAATTACCTCTGGAGTAGAAATATTGTCATTTTGCGTTCCTGAATTCGTATCCTTCATGGTTACTTTAATATAGAATACCAATCGTAATAATACTTATGATATGTATTTACTATTTATATATTTCAAATTTATGAAGTGAAAATCATTATCCCCTATTTATGATATAATTACAACGGTATACTGTCGAATTTTATTTATTATATAATTAATATACATTTTTTGAAAGACGCCAACTTTATTTATGAGTGTAACATATGGTATAGTACTTAAAATATATATGACCAAAAGTTGTTATAAAAACGAAGTGTTAAATGAGCTATCTGAGAAACGAACACGAATATCTTTAGATAAATCAAATTCTAATAATGAAGATACAGATGGATTTCTTGAATGCAGTTGTAAAACGCATGAAAAGTATTCAAAACTCCGTGAAGGAAACAAAATATTCGCTGTTATATTAAAAAAAGATGATAACTGGGTTGTTGAAAATACAACTTGTTGGCAATGTTCTGTTAGGAATGTCGTTGAACGAATTACAGAAGATGTTCCAATTGCTGTTGTAGAAGGTATTTTAGAGAGACCGTCTATAGAAAACGAATCGGAATTTTGTATTACAGACCCTAGAGTCTGTGACGTTTTAGGTCCATCAAAATAATATCTGAATATATCAGATATATTTAAATATAACAACAAATAGTACATAATATATTAATTTAAAAACGAGAGACCATCCCGTATATATAGTCTGCAAACACGGCAATGACGGATTTTTACATTGGTGTTTTTGAACTACTAAACATTATATGAACCTGTGGTGAATTAACAGGTCTTGACTCGTTTAATCTATCTGCATTGCTAGGTATTATTTTTTGTAATACCATCGGAGTTTTAATTTTATTCTTCATATAACATCTTGGACAAGTTATCTGTGAATTTTTGAAATCAATACCTTCATATTCTTTATAATTCTTTTTTAATTCAGAAACATCTGATTTGGTGACGTATAAACTACATTCGCCACATATTTTTTGGGATGGTTTTGCCATCATGTATATATAAAAGGTCAAAATGTAAAAGTATTACTATGTTTAAGCGTATATCGAAGCTTTTAATAGTAATCGTTGTATACTATAGTATGTAGTAGAAGTCCCATAGGGTAGTGGCCAATCCTAACGGCCTTTGGAGCCGTTGACCGTAGTTCGAATCTGCGTGGGACTATAATGCTTATCTCTTGCCTGAGATAAGAAAAAGAGAACGGAATAAATCCGTGGAAAATTTAGTACATCTCCTGAACGAGATGGAACAATAGTACCTATATCTGTCCGCGTAGTGTAGTCGAGAAACGGGTGTGATTATAAATCGAGTCGCTCTCGATGGGAATATCATAACTATTTATCTTGGTCAATCATGCTCCTTCCGGGGCAACTCAGGTTCAAATCCTGACGTGGACACTTGCGGAATGCTTCGTTAGGGTAGTCCGGCCAATCCTGTCGGCCTTTCGAGCCGACGACACGCGTTCAAATCGCGTACGAAGCGTACTATATTTTAGAAAATGTATTAAAATATATAATAAATACATTAACGACAGTATAAATCGTTCTAGTGCTAAAATTTTAATTGATAATTGGAGAACGATATTTCAAATTGCACCAATACAATATGCTCGTAAAAATCAGAATAAATATTCGGAAAATAATTAGAAAAATGTTCAATTAGTCAAATGAAGATTGTTGTTCGTCTATATCTGGTAATGGAGCTAAAAGAGGTTCATCTACATCAGATATTGCTTGACATCCTCTCCGGCGTGAACGCCGGGGCTTCCCGTACCGCAGGTGGGATATTTGCTGGTCTACGACACGGCTTGTTCTCTCGTGTGAAACGTCCCGCTCTCACGGTCGAACAAGTATGTCGATGGCTGTGCCACACAGCCGTTACTCCTATCCTCACCGTGAGGACTCGGAGTTATCTTCTGCCGCATGTTCTCCGCCCCGTTGCAATCCGCGGGCGAACCATGACTGGAAAGCGTCAGAAAGTTCTTCAATGACTTTCTGACTGGATTGTGCGTTCAAGTCTTTCCAGCACGCTTGATTCTTCATGTACGATTTCAACACGTCCTCGTCAGGGATTTCGCCGGTCTCATCCCATACGCGGTCGGCTGTCCATCGTGCGACGTTCCAGATTTTCGAGGCGGAGGTTCCGAGCGAATCCAGACCATCAGACACCTGCCGATGGTTCTGGATAGAACCAACGTAGGTGCGCGTGACGGTGAGATTCACCATACATACCCTATGTAGAACCAGTTACTTAATAGTTGTGGATTACCGTGGAATATCCGGCCAGAGTGTCATTGGTTGACTGGTCAGCAAGTGTCGGATTCACGCCCGCCGTAAACGGCGGGATTCTCTCCTTGTGAAAAGATAGCTTCAACCCCATACGTATCTTCAAGTTGATTTAAATATGTCTTAACCGTAGAATCAGACGTTCCAATTCGTTTTGCAATACCACTGCTACTATACCCTTTTCGTGTCAATAAGTATGCTTCAGCTTTCCCATCTCGGATGTTTAAGACACTTTTTAAATAATCAAGATTATTGGAATCTAATTTAGGTTCCTTAACAGGTAAGTCCATACGAGCAAATTTCTCCCCCAGTAATATATATCTATTGGTTTTAAACTAATTTAGATAACAAAGTCTTTATAATTGCATGAACTAATATACAATATGGAAAATGAATTATCTAAGTGTGTTAATGTTGCATTACAAAGAAGATTAGATGAAACGAATTTTGAAGATAACGAACAACTACTTGGTGATTGTTATTATAATACGAAAGAATTAGCAATTGTATTATCTGAATATAATATATCATATTCAATATATAATGGGGCTTTGATTGGAGATTATAGCCCTGATGAAAAGCCAGAATCATTTGAAGAAGCTAAAGAAATTGGTATTGTTCATTATTGGATTGAATCGAACGGTTATATTTGTGAGATTTCCAGTGAAAGTAGGTGTGATGGAGAGATGGGCGAACCTGTCGTTCTATCATCTAGACCTAATAATTATATTGTTTTCGAAGATTCAGAATGTGATTCTTTCTAATATACAAATAATAAAAGGTTTTATACGATAGTAATGTATATATATGATTTATGGAATGGGTTTACCTTGACGTTTTTGATAAAGATGTTATTCCAATAGCTGAGAGTTTAATAAATAAAGACCTTCGTAATGAAGGATATAAAGTTGAAGAAAATCCTCATGTTACAATTGTCCCTAAATTTGAATATGAACAGGATATAGAACTACCAGAATTATTACCTAATCAAAGATTTGATGTATCTGGATTTAAATTTTGGCCAGATATGGAAGACCCTATGATAGTCATGTTAGATGTGTCTGATGATATGGTAATTCAATTATGGCGGGATGAAATATTAACGCAAATTGGGAAAAAATCTGTTAAATACAAAATGGTACCACCCCATATAACGTTGTTTAAAGCAGGAAATAATGGAGATGAATATGATTTTCGTTTAGATTCAAAATTAAGAAATAATTTATTAGATGATTGTAAAGAAATACAATTCCCTATTCAAGTTCGAGCTAATGGTCTTAAAATTGAAGACTGGCAATCTGGTTTATGAATAAATTTTTATAAACAATTATACTATACAAATAATCAATATTTATGTACTTGGAGTGTATAGGTAGTAGTATAACTATGGGAAATCAGAAAACCGATACCATTGACCGTAATCAAACGAGTACGTCAAATAGTACAATTACATCAAATAATACAACGCGTCGTTCTAGTGCGACACCAAGTTGGTCAGAGCTTGCAAATAGAGTGAATCAGAAGTTTAATGTTGGTTCATTCGGAGCAAAGACGATTGGATACATGGCTGCGGCATTAACACTTGGTTTTGGGACTAGCTTCCTACTTTCATTCGCAATCCCCGGTAGTTGGTTAATGTCTGTATTTCTCGTGTCACTTGCTGGTAGTTTGGTAAGTGAAGGAGATTATCTATCATCAGGTCTTGCTGGCGCTGCAATCCTTGGTGTTTCATCGTTGTTATCAGGTTTCTTCGTAGCCTTGATGACTGTTGGATTTACTGTGCTTGCGGCATCCGCTTTCGGAGCAATCGCTGGTGTCGCTGGAACGGCAATTGGTAAGAAACTAACCAATTAATTATTTCTAATTTTTAATGTATAGTTGATAATTATTTCTATTATTTATTGGTAATACTATCTATCTTTTCACAAGGAGAGAATCCCGCCGTTCACGCCGGAGAGGATGTCACTCTAAGATGAATACGCAAAGCGTATTTTCAAATTGTAATATAAAAATAAAAAATAATTGTTTTTAATATATATACCGTAGTTCTATTTTGTTTTTTTATGCAAGAACCCGGTTAATTGCTCGGTCGAAGTGCTTTTTTGTAATTGTAATTTCTTCTGCTTTTTCATCAGCATTATCACCGTGTTCTTTTGCATGTTCTCGAATTGCCTGAAGGGATGCATTTCGAACAATTGATTCAAGGTTTCCACCAGTAACGGTGTTGTATTCATCCATTGAACCAATGATATTTCCGAGTTGGATATCATCTGCGATTGGTTTGTCTCGAAGTAGAACCTCCATAATTTCTCGCCGGGTTTTTCCATCAGGAAGTCCAATTTCCATCTGTTCTTCAAATCGACCAGACTGAAGAAGACGGGAATCAATATTATCTACATTGGTTGTTTCACCGATAACAGTAATTGTTGGGTCATTTCGAATTGCATCAAGTTCAACTAGCAATTGGGAAATAACACGTTCTTGAGTACCAGATGAATCCATACCCATTCCAGCAATAGCATCTAGTTGTTCAAAGAAGATGATTACTGGTGAAGCCTGTTCTGCTTTGTTAAATAGGTCTTCAATCTGTTCTTCGCTTTCACCAACATATTTCTGGAAAATTGATGCACCGTTAACACGGGTGAAGTTAATATCAAATTCTCCCGCTGTAGCTTTGGCAAGTAGTGTCTTTCCAACACCATTTTCACCATGGATAATAACTCCCGCAGGAGAATCTGTATTTGTCTGATTGAATAGTTTAGACCGTTTAATAGGCCATGCAACAATTTCTTCCATTTGGAGTTTTTCATCTTCTAGTCCACCAACATCATCAAAATTAATAGATGGCGTATTCGTAGACATACTTCGAAGTGCCGTAGGTTCTACGCAACTCATAGCATGATTAAATTGCTCCATTGTGACACTAATATCCTTAACTTCACCATCAAGAACATCTTCTACAGTAATATTATCACCGTCAAATGAATTTTGAATTGAATCTAATGCGGCTTCACGAGAGAGAGCCGCAAGGTCAGCCCCAACAAAACCGTTTGTTTGTGCTGCTAGAGCATCAATATCTACATCATCAGACAGAGACATATCTTTAGTATGAATATCAAGGATTTCTTTTCGACCAAATTCATTTGGTGAACCAATTAGAATTTCACGGTCAAATCGACCACTACGTCGGAGTGCAGGGTCGATTGAATCTACACGGTTTGTTGCTCCGATAACAATTACGTTATCATCCGAACCAATACCATCCATTAGTGACAGAAGTTGTCCTACAAGTCGGGTTTCAGCATCTCCACCATCCCCTCTCTCTGTACCGATGGAATCAATTTCATCAAAGAAAATGATAGCTGTACCAAATTCGCGGGCATCTTTGAAAATCTTTCGAAGACGTTGTTCACTTTCACCAGTGTATTTGCTCATAATTTCAGGTCCGTCAATCTTGGTAAAACGAGCTTTTGTTTGGTTTGCAATAGCCTGAGCAATAAGTGTTTTACCTGTTCCGGGTGGACCATGCATAAGAACACCTTTCGGAGAATCAACGCCAACTTGTTCGAATAGGTCAGGGCGACGGAGTGGAAGTTCGACCATCTGACGGATATCATTTAATTCAGAATCTAGTCCACCAACATCATCATATGTTACATCTCCAAATGACTTATCTACAGTATCTTCTGTATCTGCATCTGGTGTACTATTAATAGATTCTATTGTAGGCATATCCATAGATAGATTCGCATTTTTATGTTTACCCTTCTTTACAGTAACATTAGAATCAACAACAGCGCCGATTTCAGACATTTGAACCGGCGATAGGGGGATATCACCATTAGAACGACTATCTGGATGCGCATACCCGATAAACGAACCTTCAGGACCAATTACAGTCACTTTATCTCCACTCAAAACACTTTGATGGTTACCCAGAGTGTTCATTTGGGATTCTGTAAGGGGGACCTTAGTCGAATCATAATTGTTCTCAGATTTAATAACGTTAAGTTCTACTTTTGCCATGTCTATTTCATATATAGTACGGGGGATATACAAAGCTTTCTATGTCATATAATATATCGTCGTTAAAATATAGCCCCACATTATATATTATATTAATCCTGCGTGTATAGTATATGTCTAAAGCAAAAGTAATCAAGTTATAAATTACGATTATATAATCTCACGACTTATCGGGGGTATGCTAATATCTTGTTGGCTTTGTATTATTTTTGCGAAACCAATTTTATTAGCTATTGGGATTATTAGTTTGATTTTATTGGTATTTACACTCATGAAATTGAAATAATAGTTAAATATATGGGGGGTCTTTTTGAAGTATATATTATGACAGAAAAAGTAAATACAGCAACATCAAAAGTTGGTGGTAGTGGGCATCTAAATATTAAAAGAACAGAACGGAAGGAAGTGATAATATATGAAATATTTGATACTTCTGAAGGACAAAATTATACTATCGTCGTTGATAAAAATGGATTTAAAGCTCAACAACAAGAACCAAGAATGCGTGGAATTACAAATCGTAATGATGCTGATAGAACTCCGGCTCAGCAATATGTATTTATGCACAATGAGCATATAAAATTAATTTCACAAGAAAAACTTGACGTACGGTTCTAAATAATAGTTAGTTTATTTATTTCAAATTATTTTATTAGTGATAAATATATTTATTTAAAATAATTTATACTATATATAAATAGTAAAATTACGACATTAGATGTTTAATTTTATGATATCCAATTCGAAGTTTTAACTTTAAAGAGTCTAACGTGACATCCTCCCCGGCGTGAACGCCGGGGCTTCCCGTACCGCAGGTGGGATATTTGCTGGTCTACGACACGGCTTGTTCTCTCATGTGAAACGTCCTGCTCTCGCGGTCGAACAAGTATGTCGATGGCTGTGCCACACAGCCGTTACTCCTATCCTCACCATGAGGACTCGGAGTTATCTTCTGCCGCATATAACCTATGTAGAACCAGTTACTTAATAGTTGTGGATTACCGTGGAATATCCGGTCAGAGTGTCATCGGTGGACTGGTCAGCAAGTGTCGGATTCACACCCGCCGTAAACGGCGGGATTCTCACCTTGTGAAAAGATA
>Ga0306887_100088_pt1 | contig 37924 bp, 40 predicted proteins | sample AntDeeMetagen138_FD_190453 | JGI IMG/M metagenome (GOLD analysis project Ga0306887, IMG submission 190453) | Saline lake microbial communities from Deep lake, Antarctica - Metagenome #138 (v2) (version 2) | ecosystem: Environmental > Aquatic > Non-marine Saline and Alkaline > Saline | place...
ATTGACATCCTCCCGCGCCTAAAGACGTCCCCAGAAATCTTTGGTTTCTGGTGTGCGAACGAGAGCTTTGCTCTCGTCAACGCGGGAATCCACGAAGTGGATATTCCGGTTGCGCGTTTCCTCGGTTCTCAAGTACGCTTTCGCGTGGAACGTCGAAGGTCGCCACCGAGTTGTGACCAACGGTGTGCTTTCCAGCGCGTACAGCCCTGTCAATGGGGCCTTCCTCCCCGCATACAGCGGGCGTCAACGACGACGGGTTCTTTAACCCGCGAGGTAGCACGGTTCGCCTCACCAGAAGGCTACGGAAATCACAGATTTCCGTGCGCCCGAAAACGCGCCGCGTTTTCGAGGATGTTAGGCCGTGCATGGTTCTCCCTCCCGTTGTGCGATGTTCTCCGAAGCGTTCAGGTCGGCGTGGCGTCCACGGTTGCACTCCGAACACGAAAAGTGGTCGCCATCACGGGCTCCCATCGAACCACACGCCGAACACTCCTGACTGGTATGGTATGCATCCACTTTCTCGACACGGATGCCAGCGCGTTCGGCTTTGTACGTGATGAACTGTTGGAGCTGGTGGAAATGCCACGAGTGAACGCCCGACCACGAACTGTTCTCACGAATGCCTTCGAGGTCCTCCATCCGAATGACGGGATTCCCGAACTGTTCCGCGAACGTGATGAGACGACGGGAGAGTTTGTGGTTTAAGTCCTTAATCCGACGCTGTTCTTTGTCACCCACACGGTTGCGTGCGCGAAGCGCACCCGCTTCCGATAGCGAATCGCGTAGGGAACGATATTTGCGTCGAACATATTTCGCCTCACCACCCGACACCAGCATGGACTCGCCCTCGCCGTAGGCCGTCACAGCGAGGATGTGTCGTTCGCCAATATCAACACCGATAGGCGTCTCACCAGATGTGTCGATGTCGTATTTGATGTTGAACGTACAGAACCAGTCGTCACCACGACGGTAGACCTGTAGGCGGGTCTTGTCGGCGTCCCCCTCGACCAGTCGCTGTACGGGGTCATCAATGTCATCGTACACTTCTATCGGGGTGTACCACCATTGGGAGACGCACGGGAAACCGACGACAACCGTTCCGTTCTCGGTCGTGTCGATCTTCCAATTCTGGTTGTTAATGGCGAACGGTTGACTCTCTCGGTAGCGAACCTCTCCGTCCTTGTTGTGGTCGGATTTCGCCTCTCGAATGGCTTGGTTCTGAATGGCCGAGTAGAGGTCGTTGTCAATACTGGCTGTGGTCACGGACTTTCCGAAGTCGTCGTTCTCCCATCCGTCGATACAGAATCGCTTGGTGTCACCGTAGAGGCGGGTAGCGCGTTGCCACTCCTTCCGCCGTAAGAGGGATGGATTGTGTAACTTCGTGGTGACACTCACCGTGACCATTACAATTGTAATTATAGTTGGTTCCTTAAATATCTATTGGAATATCAGGCCGTGCTATCGACTGTGGTTTGTGTGGTTGATTGTCGGATTCATCCTGACCCTGAAGGGTCAGGCATTCTCCTCGAATCTCTGTAACGGTTCGCTGCTCCGGTAGAGAACTGACCAGAGCCACGAAAATCCGACAGATCCGACCGCAGAAACTGTCTCCTAGTAAGAGAGCCCGTCACTCACTGCTCGCTCTTCTCTGAGAATGACGAGACCGGAGTCGGTCGTGATTTCTGGCTCGTCGTAGCTGGCGACGCCGACCGATATCTCGGCAGAAAGGTGACTCTCGACGGCCGCCTCGGGCTCCGAGACGGTTTCGGGCAAGTCGTAGCCGGTCACGAGTGAGACGAGCTCTTGCTCAGCATCGGCGACACTGAACCCCGAACAGACCGCCGTCGGCGTCTGACTCCGACTCGTAGGCCGAGATCATCTCGCTCTTCTCGAACTCGGCCTCGATGCCGTAGAGCCTCGTCAGCCACCCGCCGTTGGAGTAGACCCTCTCGAGTTCGCCGAACTCCAGCGTGGGAACCGGTGGGTCGAGGAACGCTGCCATCACGTCGTAGCGGTCGCCCAACGAGTGGCGGGCGGCGTCGAGATTCGACGGGCGTATCGCGTACCTCGACTCGCCGCTCTCGTCAGCGCCGCTGCCTTCCTGTGCGGGAGTCCATTTCCCGTAGGTCGACGCGCTGCCGCCAATATTTCCCGAACAGCCGGCGAGACCGGCGAGCGCTGCGACACTACCGGCACGGAGGGCGTCACGTCTCGTGAGGAGGACCATACCCACCGAAGTTGGGGCTCCCCAAACGGTTGCGCTCTTCTCGATAGATCGTAACATCAATTCTGCTGGCGACTCAATAGCAGCTAACGATGGACGAGGAGTCAGCTCAGGTCTTCCTTCCACCGCGCGAACGATGTTTTGAACGTCTCCGTCTCGCCCGATTCGGCGAGACGGTGACGTGTGTCCACTGCGAGAGTGACGGCGTTGTCAACCGAGGAACGACCGACAAAAACGCCCAGCAGTACTGGTGCAAGCACTGCGAAACCTACTTCAACGACCTCACAAAGACGTTTTCGGCCAGCATCGCTTTGGTCTCGAAGAGATGTTCTATATCGTCAAGGAGATGCGATCTGAGCCGACCGCTCAGATCGCTCGTGGCCTTGAGAGAGACTACGAGGCTGTTCTCAACTACGTTCACAAAGTGCAGGACGTGAGCGGTGATATCGACGAATTCGACCTCTACGACGTGTGCGAAGCTGACGAGGTCTACGTCACGGCTGGTGAGAAAGGACTCGAAGACGAGAATGAGAGTCCGCGTGAGCGCGGACTCAAAAAAAGGGGCGAAGAACCTTCGCATCAGACAAACCGCCAGTCTTGACACTCGTCCGTCGGGATGACGGGCGAGTTTAGTTTCTCGTCTGCGAGAATCTGCAAGAGGCCGACGAGGACATCTCCGAGCACGGCGACGGAAGCGTCATCCTCTGTACCGATGGCTACACGATCTACGAGGACATCGAGGAGACGGAGGGGTGGACGGCCATCTGGCCGTCACCCACTCCGACACCTACGTTATCGGTGACGCCCACACAAACACTTACGAGAACCGCCACAGTTTCCTTCGCCAGTGGCTGGCGAAGTTCCGTGGCGTCTCGAAGAATCATCTCCAGAAATACCTGCGGTTTCTCGCACTGAAACTCAACTCACCAGACGACTGGTTCGAGAAACTTCTGTGTTAAAATGTATCAGGATGAGCGATTGAATTTACACAATGAACATGCGAGTTAATCGGCCCCACAATTCTTAGGTGGGCAGCCGCCGGTCATCCGCCAATGGTTTGCAACATTCGCTCACTGCTATAATTTTCAGTGGCTACATCAAGCACTCGACGGACGAACGCCAACCCAGAGGTTAACTAGACAGTGGCCGCGTCAAAATTATGACTCAAGATACATCTTCGATGCGGATACTGAAACTCCAGGCGAAATCGATACCGCGAACAGAGTGCGGGCTTCGGAACTCGTACTTTCCAGTCGGAAAACACCCTTGGCTCGTGAAGTCATCAACCACAATGAGTTCATTTTTGTGCATTTCTCCAGAACCGAGCTCGATTTTAGGTGGACGTTCGGTAGACCAACCGACTTCAGTGCGTTCTGGCTTAGGGTAATCAGAGTCAAAGCATTCCGGAGCGTAATCTCGAGGAGGGCTGTCGACAGCAGTCAACGAATATAGTAAAATCCCAAAACGGCCAGCATACGAACTCGCACCCTTATAAAACGGGAGCTGAAATTGCTGGGTGTCGCTGCCGACATTCCTCATCGTTGCTCGAAGGATTGCGGTTGAATTCTCGTCTATAATCTCTTCGACCATCTCGAGCGAATACTCGATGCCGGTCTCTTTGGGTACTGACCCGACTTCCTCTATTTCGACACGTCGACGCATTTTGTTTTGCTCTTGTTCACTTGGAGACGCTGATGAGAGGCATCCGCCAAGCATCGTCAGTCCGACGCCAGCACCTTTTAAATAAGCTCTCCGATTCATAATGAAAGATTGGTTGTAGAAGTTAAAAGGATTGAGGGTTGTTTCGGGATTGACTAAGGGAACGAGACTCCCGCGTTTTGGTACAGTTTGTACGCCGGCCAACCTCCGCCCCTCTCATACTCTGTGGCACTACACGATGTTCCTTTCTGACTGAAGCCGATGGACACGACCGAGATGATATACGCATAGTTCCCCTCTTTGTCGAAACAGACAGATCCCGAATCGCCTGCCGCCTGATCATTCGATATGCGAACGCCATCTCCATCCATTGAGACGCAATCGAAGCCACCGTTACCGTTCATTCCTATCACCTGGCCGGTTGTGTGGCCGGTGTTAATCGAGATCTTTTGAATTGTATCTCCTGATGACGCCAGCCCCAGCACACCCTGTTGGGTGACTCGACCCGCTACGTTCACCCTTTGAGACGGCATCTGGATAGTGGTATCTCTGGTGATACCGTTCGAATTGTTGAAGTCGATGGTCGCCCAATCATGGCGTTGATAGTGATCGTTTACCTGTCCAAATTCTCTATTCGAATCACCGATGCTGTCGCTCTGGTAACCTGGGTCACCATTGATTGCCCTTGTACAGTCCTCGAATAGGTGGGCAGCTGTCAGCATGCAGGCATCACCGTTGTTTGTAGCTGGACAACCAGCAGTGCCGCCTGTAATATCAGTAGTCATCTCGACTCCACCGGGCATATTATCGAAGCCATCTCCATGATTCAGGCATCCGGTCGGGACACCCGACGGTTCCCTGATCATTCGTACGGGTATCCCTTGGACTTGCGACGGCAGATCCGGTGACTGAACACCAGGATTCACAGCGACTTGAATCTCGTACTTTCGGAAGCCACCAATTTCCTCACCGGTCGGAGCAATATAGGTACTGTTAACACCTGTAACCTCGCTCTTTAGATGACGAGTTTCTTTCACGGCTGCCTGTGCGGCTATTGCGTTATCGAGCCAGTCAGAGGGAACCTCCCGGCTTTTAATCACCTCATCCTTTTGCATGTGGGTTACGATCTCTGTCATTCCGCCAGAATCATCTCGAAGATCGAGATAAGCCCCTGAGAGCGGAATGAATCCGCCAATCGACTTTAGTGCAGTTCTTCGAGTGGTTGCTATCGAATCAGCACGACAGTTATTCCCTGTCATGATTTTGAATTAGACTGATTAGTATTACGCTCTTCTCGATAGATCGTAACATCAATTCTGCTGGCGAACCAAGCGTCGGGTAACGATGGACGAGCAGTCAGCGCAGGTCTTCCTCCCACCGCGTGAGCGATGCTTTGAGCGTCTCCGTCTCGCCCGGTTCGGCGAGACGGTGACGTGTGTCCATTGCGAGAGTAACGACGTTGTCAAGCGGGGGACGACCGACAAAGACGCTCAACAGTACTGGTGCAAGAACTGCGAGACGTACTTTAACGACCTTACCGAGACGATCTTCGGTCAACATCGCTTCAGCCTCGAAGAAATGTTCTACATCGTCAAGGAGATGCGATCTGAGCCGACCGCTCAGATCGCTCGTGATCTTGATCGGGACTACGAAGCGGTTCTCAATTTTGTCCACAAAGTACAGGACGTGAGTGGTAAATCGACGAGTTTGACCTCTACGACGTGTGTGAAGCCGACGAGGTCTACGTAACTGCTGGTGAGAAGGGAATCGAAGATGAAGATGAGAGTCCGCGCGAGCGTGGACTCAAAAAAAAGGGACGCGGAGACTTCGACTCGGACAAACCGCCAGTCCTGACATTCGTCCGTCGGGATGACGGACGAGTTCTGTTTCTCGTGTGTAAGGATCTCCAAGACGGTGATGAAGACATCGCGGAGTACGGTGACGGAAGCGTCATCCTCTGCACCGACGGCTACACGATCTACAACGACATCGAGAACGAGGAGGGGGTGGACGGCCATCTGGCCATCACCCACTCCGACACCTACGTCATCGGTGACGCCCACACAAACATCTGCGAGAACCGCCACAGCTTCCTTCGCCAGTGGCTGGCGAAGTTCCGTGGCGTCTCGAAGCATCATCTCCAGAAATACCTTGACTTCCTTGCGCTGAAACTCAACTCACCGACCGAGTGGTTTGAGAAACTCCTGTGTTACAATGTATCGGGATGAGCGCGTCGGGAACCCTGCGTACGTGTGTCATCCGTGGTCTGGCCTGAGATCGCGGTGTCGATGAACGCGACAAGTTACGCCTGGGTGAGTCGAACATGTCGTCATACAGTTCCGTCACCAGGTCGCCAGAGCCGTCTCTGTTCCACTCACTTGTGGTTCAAGACGACCGGGACTCGCAGTTCGGGGCCGTGCCGCTCCGCAACCCGTTTCACGCCGACTCTGCTATGTCGACCATGTTCGAACTCGACTCGCTCCCCGACCGCCCGCTGACTGCGGAGGAACTCCAGTCGCTCCGTGAGAGCGACGCCGTCGTCGAAGCCGCGCCACTCGCTCGGGCCGAGGACGGCATCCGCCATCTGGCGCTCCAAGCGGGTGAGCGCCTCTACGGACTCGGCTACCGTGACGACGAGGGCTGGGTGGTCGTCGAAGACCGGATTGCTGAGGACACCGACGACCTCGCGGCAGTTCGAAACGCACTCCGGAGCTGGGCTGAGGAGTAACCCAACCCGACTTTATCTGCTCCTCGGGTCGCTGCCAGTTCACCCGGTGGTTTCCCCACTATTGGCGACGCTCAACAATCCGGCAGCGCTGAGACGAACTCGACACCTCACTCGACGTGAAGCGACTCGACACCGTCTCAGCAGACCAGACCACAATGGCGTACGGAGTGACCGCAAACCAACGCGAACCGCTGCGCCGAGGGATGGTCGAACTCGTTGCCAACACACTGCTGGAGAACCAAATCGACTGAGGCGCCGATTCCGGCCGTGCGTTCCGTCACGAGTGGCTTTATCTCTCGACGACTCTCAATCTCGCCATGACCGACCGTTGTGAGCGGTTCGACCACCTCTACACCGGAACCGTCCGAGCAGCTCTCGACGAACCCGGCTACGGCAGTTGGCGCTCGCTGAGCGCGCCCGACGCCGTCTCGCTCAGTTTTGGCTTCCCCTATCCGGATTCGTTCCCCGAGGCAGCGCTCTCGGAGTCGCTGGACGCCGTGCTGGGAGAGGAGGGGAGCGACGCGCTCCAGTACGGCGGCGGCGAGTACGTGGACAGTCTGAAAGCCGGCATCCTCCAGCGGGAGGCGACCCTCGGCGTCGACGCGACGACGGAGAACCTCCTGCTGACCAACGGCGCGACCCACGCGCTCGACAGCATCGCCCGCACGGTGCTCGAACCCGGCGACGAGATATTCGCCGAGATTCCGACCTTCATGGGGTCGCTCTCGCTGTTCGAGAACTTCGGCGTCGAGGTGACTGGCTTCCCGGTAGACGAGGATGGCCTCGACGTGGCTGCGCTCGAAGCAGCACTCACAGCCCGCCGGGAGCGCGGCGACCCCATCCCGAAACTGCTCTACACCATCCCGAACTTCCAGAATCCGACTGGAGCGACGCTCTCGCGTGAGCGCCGTGAGACGCTGGTAGCCCTCGCCGCAGAGTACGGCTTCCTCATCGTCGAGGACGACGCCTACGGCGAACTCCGATTCGACGGCGAGGACGTGACGCCGATGGCGGCGCTGGACGACGAGGGCTGGGTCGTCCGAATGGGGACGTTCTCGAAGACCATCGCCCCCGGGGTCAGGACTGGGTGGGTAGTGGCCCACGAATCACTGATCGAGCAGTTCAGCCAGCAGGCTGCCGGTGGTACCAACACGTTCACCCAGAGCGTACTCGGGCGCTACTTTGACGCCGGCCACTACGAACCGGTGGTGGAGGAACTCACCGAGGCCTATGCAGAACGGCGCGATGCGATGCTCGACTCGCTTGCGGCTCACCTTCCGCCCGGCTCGGAGTGGACCGAACCAGAAGGCGGGTTCTTCGTCTGGGTTACGCTCCCAGAAGGCGTCGACACGGAGGACCTGCTTCCCGACGCCGCTGAGGAGGGAATCACCTACCTCCCCGGATCGCATTTCTACCCCGGAGAGGGTGGGGAGCGTTCTCTGCGTCTCTCGTTCAGCCACGTCTCTCCCGAGGAGATGGACCGCGGTGTGGCAGCACTCGCCCGGGCGACAGAGGCAGCACTAACTGAGTAGCTCACACCTCGAGGTCGTCGAAACGGTTATGTCCCTCCGCTTCTCAAACTCACCTGTGACAGTCGACTCCGTCACCGTCGTCGCCGCCCTCCGCCAGCGACGGATCGACATCCGGCCGCGGGCCTGCTAGGCCCTCCTATCTCTCACTCCATCGTCACGTATTGCTGTTGTCCACCAGTTTTGGTCGTCGCTAGTGTGCCGTAACTCCTTTTATTACAAAATCTTAAACCATGGATTTAACTATGAGAGACTCTCTCCTTCGAGTATGACGAGTGTTGCACTCGCGTTTAGTGGCGGCCTGGACACGACGGTCTGTGTGCCGCTTTTGAAAGAGGAGTATGGATACGACAATGTCGTCGCCGTCACCGTCGACGTGGGCCAACCCGAGGCAGAGTTCGCGGAAGCCCGCGAAACCGCCGATGCGCTCGGCCTGGACATCCACGTCATCGACGCCACCGCGGAGTTCGCGTCACTCTGTTTCGACTCCGTTCGCGCCAACGCGACCTATCAGGGGTATCCGCTCGGCACGGCGCTCGCCCGCCCGATCATCGCGAAGGCTATCCTGGAAGTGGCTGAGGAGCAGGGCTGTGACGCCATCGCGCACGGCTGCACGGGGAAGGGCAACGACCAGCTCCGCTTCGAGACGGTCTGGCGCGGCTCCGACCTCGACGTAATCGCACCCGTCCGCGAACTGGGCCTGACCCGCGAGTGGGAGGTCGAGTACGCCGCCGAACGTAACCTGCCCGTCGAGGCCGGCAACGAGGGCGCGTGGAGTATCGACACCAACCTCTGGTCGCGTTCAGTCGAGGGCGGCCAACTCGAGGACCCCAGCCACATTCCGAGCGAGGATATCTACGACTGGACACAGACCCCCGACGGGAGCGAGGAACTGGTCGAGGTCACCTTCGAGGACGGCTACCCAGTCGCCTTGAACGGAGACGGACTCTCGGCGACCGCCCTCATCGAGGAACTCAACGCGCTCGCAGGGGCCTACGGCGTCGGCCGCACGGACATGCTCGAGGACCGCATGCTCGGGCTGAAGGTTCGCGAGAACTACGAGCACCCCGCCGCGACGGTGCTCCTGACCGCCCACGAGGCGCTGGAGCAGTTCGTCTTCACGAAGACCGAGCGTGACTTCAAACCCCAGATCGACGACCAGTGGGCACAGACCGCCTACAAAGGGCTCGTTGATGCGCCGCTCATGAATTCGCTCGAGGGCTATCTCGACGCCTCCCAAGAGAAGGTCACCGGCACAGTGACGGTCAAACTCCAGGGTGGGGCAGTCCGCCCGGTCGCCCGTGAGTCCGAGTACGGCGTCTACTCCGAGAACGCCGCCTCGTTCAACACCGAGACGGTCGACGGCATCGAGCAGGCCGACGCGACGGGCGTCGCGAAGTACCACGGCTTCCAAGAGCGCCTCGCGAACCAGGTGGCTGCTTCGGCTGCTGCAGCCGAGAAGCCCGAACTCTCCACGGACGGTGGCGAGTAGATGAACGACGAGGGCGTGACCGGTGACGGGCAACCGGACCGCGCTGGCGGTGAAGATGCCGCGGGCCCAGCAGGGCACGAGGCCGACGGCGAGACTGTGGTCCGCCGCGAGCGGTTCGCGGGCGGGCCTGCACGCTCGTTCATGTCGAGTCTCGACGCCGACACGCGCATCTTCGCTGCCGACCTCGCGGTCGACCGCGCCCATACGGTGATGCTCGCCGAGCAGGGCATCATTAGCGCCCCAGAGGCCGACGATATCCTCACCGCGCTCGACACCATCGAGGAAGCGGGCCACGGTTCGCTCCCCGACGGCGAGGACGTACACGAGGCTATTGAGTCGGCTGTCGTCGCTGCGGTCGGCCCCGCTGGCGGGAAGATGCACACCGCCCGTTCACGTAACGACGAAGTGGCGACCTGTATCCGCTACCGCTACCGCGAGGACCTGCTCGATGCTGTGGAGGCGACGCTTGCACTCCGAAAGTCGCTCCTCGAAGCCGCGGCGGATGAGAAGGAGACAGTCGTTCCCGGCTTCACCCACCGCCAGCACGCCCAGCCCACCACAGTCGGCCACCTGCTCGCTTCCTACGCGGGCGCCGTTGCCCGTGATACGGAGCGCTTGCTCGCCGCGTTCGACCGAACGAACAGGTCTCCCCTCGGTGCCGCTGCCTTCGCAGGCACCACCTTCGACGTGGACCGCGAGCGCACAGCCGGATTGCTGGGGTTCGACGGCGTCGTCGAGAACGCCGCCGACGCCGTCACGGCTCGTGACTTCCTCGTGGAGGGGGGTAGCGCACTCGCTGGTCTCTCCGCGACGCTCTCGGGGCTCGCGACGGACCTGATTGAGGCGTCGAAAGACGGTCACGTCGGACTCGACGACGCTTACGCCTCCACCTCGTCGATCATGCCCCAGAAGAAGAACCCCGACTCGCTAGAACTGGTGCGTGCCGTTTCTGGCGACGCTGTCGGTGATTTGACGGGCTTGCTGACGACACTCAAAGGACTCCCACGTGCGTACAACCGTGACCTCCAGCGTGCGACGCCCCACGCCTGGGACGCCGTCGATATCGTCACCGAGGCGACGACAGTGACCGCCGGCGCGGTGGCGACGGCGACGTGGGACGAGGAAGCCTGTGCAAGCGATGCGGGCGTTGGCTTCTCCACGGCCACGGGCGTCGCAGACGCGCTGGCTACCGCGGGGGTCCCGTTCCGTAGCGCGCACGAGCTGGTCGCCGAGGCCGCGGCCGGTCTCGCGGACGACGCCACCGTGGCGGAGCAGGCAGCCGCCCTCGAAGCTGCTGCGGCCGAGCACCTCGGCGCCCCCCTCTCGGGGTTCGTCGACGAGGAGCAACTGACGACAGTGCTCTCGCCAGCCGGGAGCGTGGCCGCACGCGATTCGCAGGGTGGGCCCGCACCCGGTGCAGTCGCCGATTCACTCGAAGCACTGACTGCGGACTACGAACAGCATGCCGACTCCCTCGAGCGGTACCGCGAGGGCCTCGCCGCTGCAGAAGCCACTCTCGCGACGGAGGTGGCGAGTGATGAGTGAGACGCCTGTTCACCGTCAGTCCCAGCCAGAGCCAGCTTCCAAAGGCGCCGGCACGCTTCGGCGGCGGCCGCAACGACAACTCCGGCGACGGCCGCGACGGCCGACGCCACCACGGCCCCGTCGGGCCACTGACACTCTCGCGTCGTCCCCGGTTGGATTGGACGACACCGAAACCGACGATATCGCTGCCTAGAGACCTCAACGGCATTATTTTGCGGTAGTACAATCGAAGAATTAAAGTACGCTCCTCACCGAGCAGAGAGTACAATGTCAGAAGCGACCTGCGTGATCTGTGGCGGCGACGTTGCACTGCCCGACGACGTTGAAGTCGGCGAGATACTGGACTGCGGGGACTGTGGCACCGAACTCGAAGTGATCGGCGTCGACCCCGCCGAGCTCGCGGAAGCTCCCGAGCTCGCCGAAGACTGGGGCGAGTGATGGAAGTCCGCCTGCTCTACAGCCGCATCCGCGCCGACGAGAAGCTGCTGCTGGCGGAGCTCCGCGAGCGCGGCCACAAGGTCGTGAAGGCCGACACTCGCACGCTGACGTTCGACCTCGACGAGCCGCCGGCGCTACTCGCAGACTGTGACGTGGTGCTCGACCGCTGTCTCGCGACCTCGCGCTCGCGCTATGCGACCCGGTTCCTCGACCACTACGGCATCCCCGTGGTCAACGGTGCTGACACGGCGGCGGTCTGTGCGGACAAGGTAGAGACCAGCCTCGCGCTCCAGGCAGCAGGCATCCCGACGCCGGAGACGACGGTTGCCTTCACCACCGACGCCGCGTTGGAAGCCATCGAGGCATTTGGCTACCCATGTGTCCTGAAGCCGGTCGTGGGTTCGTGGGGCCGGCTGATGGCCAAGCTGGAGTCCCGCAGCGCCGCCGAGGCGGTGCTGGAACACAAAGAGACGCTGGGAAGCTACGAACACAGCGTCTTCTACATCCAGCAGTTCGTCGAGAAGCCCGGTCGCGACGTGCGCGTCCTGATGGCTGGCGGCGACACCGTGGCCGCGATGACCCGCAGCTCGGACCACTGGATCACCAACGCTGCAGCCGGCGCGGAAACCGAACCCTTCGAACTGGACGAGCAGGCCGAGTCGCTCGCGAAACAGGCGAGTGAGGCTGTCGGCGGCGGTCTCCTCGGGGTCGACCTGATGGAGACCGGTGATGGCTACACCGTCCACGAAGTGAACCACACTGTCGAGTTCTCCGCGCTCAACGGTGCTGTCGAGACGGATATTGCTGGAGAAATTGTGGACTGGCTGGAAACTGTGCCTGCGGTGGATAGTGAGGTGACCACATGACCAACAGCGCGAGCGTCATCGGCGGCTCCGGCTTCGCGGGCGGTGAACTGCTTCGTCTGCTCGCAGGCCACCCCGAGTTCGACCTGGTACAGACCACCTCTCGCCAGTACGAACACAAGACTGTGGGCCACGTACACCCGAATCTGCGCGAACTCGACCTGCGTTTCAGTTCGCCCGAATCGCTCGAATCAGTGGACGTGCTGTTCACAGCGACCCCACACGGTGTCTCGATGCAGAACGTCGAAACGTATCTCGACGCCGCTGGGTTGCTCGTGGACCTCTCGGCTGACTTCCGCCTTTCGGAGCCGGCGCTCTACGACGAGTGGTACGACGGCCACGACGCGCCGGAGTATCTGGATGTCGCGGCGTACGCACTCCCCGAACTAGGCCATGAGGGGCTTCAAGACGCGGATATCGTCGCCAGCGGCGGCTGCAACGCGACAGCGACCATGCTCGCACTCGCGCCGTTGGTCGAGGCAGATCTCCTCACACCCGAGGACCGGGTCGTTGCGGACCTCAAGGTCGGCTCCTCGGAGGGCGGCGCCGCCGGCGGCGCTGCGGCCTCTCACGCCGAGCGCTCGGGCGTCGTCCGCCCGTACGCGCCAACGAGCCACCGCCACGAGGCGGAGATTCTCGACCAACTCGGACTCTCGGTGGATTTCACCGTTCACGCCGTGGATATGGTCCGCGGCGCGGCTGCGACCTGCCACGTCTACCCAGACGGACCTGCCGCTGCAGACGGCGTACAGACAGCTGACCTCTGGGGTGCCTATCGCGACGCGTACGACGACGAACCGTTCGTTCGAGTCGTGGCGGGCAGTGGAGGAACCTACCGCTACCCGGAGCCAAAGGCAGTCGCGGGGACGAACCTTGCAGAAGTCGGGTTCGCGACCGAACCTGACTCGGACCGCGTGGTCGCCTTTGCGGCCATCGACAACGTGATGAAGGGCGCTGCGGGGCAGGCCGTCCACGCTGCCAACATCGCGCTGGGGCTCGATCAGACAACCGGCCTCACACAGCAGGGGCTTCACCCGGTGGGCTCGCCATGAGTCATCCCGACCACCTCGACGCGCCGCCGCTCGTGGTGAAAGTTGGCGGCGCCCGCGCGGTCGACCCAGCGGGCGTCGTTGCCGACGTTGCCCACTACACTGCGACGGGTCGCGATGTCCTGGTCGTCCACGGTGGCTCCACTGCTGTCGACGACACGCTCGAAGCACTCGGCAAGGAGCCCGAATACGTCGAGACGCCGTCGGGCGTCTCGGGACGCTTCACCGACGACGAGACCCTCGAGACGTTCGAGATGGTGCTCCCTGGCAAGCTCAACACCGAGCTCGTCGCGGACCTGCGTGCGGTCGGTGTGGATGCAGTGGGGCTCTCGGGCGTCGATGGCGGCCTCGTGACCGGCCCACGCAAATCCGCCGTCCGCGTGCTCGAAGACGGCAAGAAGAAAATTCGCCGCGGCGACCACGCCGGCAAACCCGTGTCGCTGAACACTGGGCTGCTGGAGTCCCTGCTCGCGGATGGCTACGTGCCGACCGTCTGCCCGCCGATGCTGGCCGACGACGGCACCGTTGCGAACGCCGACGCCGACCGCGTGGCTGGCTTGCTGGCCGCGGAGCTCGGGGCCGAACTCGTCCTGCTGACGGACGTGGCGGGGGTGTACGCAGACCCCGACGACCCAGAAACCCTCATCGAGGAGACTGCGACACCGGACGCGATGGCGACGCTCGAGGAGGCTGCGGAAGGGTTCATGAGTCGAAAAGTCCACGCCAGCCGCGAAGCGCTAGAAGGCGGTGCCACCAGTGTCACTATCAGCGATGCAGGTCACCGCAAGCCGCTGGTCGCGGCGCTCACGGGACACGGAACGCAGGTGCTCCCGGGTGCCGTCGGCGTCGAGACGGACGGTGGTCTTGAGGCGTCTGACGCTGGACCGGAGTCACTCGAACTCCCAGTTGGAGGTGGTGATTCGTGAGCGACGAAGAGTTCGTTTTCTCCGAGAAGCCACTCGCGCTCGCCAGCGGGGAGGGGCTGACCCTCACCGGCGAGGACGGAACGGAGTATCTGGACTTCGGTGCTTCCTACGCCTGCACGCCGCTGGGTCACTGCCCGCCCGCGGTCGTCACGGCGATTCAGGAGCAGGCTGGCGAACTGCTCTACGTGCAGGGTTCCTACCCCGTCGCCGTCCGAACCGCGCTCAGAGAGCGCCTCGCGACTGTGGCTCCGGGTGACCTCTCGAAGGTCTGGCTCTGTAACTCGGGCACCGAAGCCAACGAGGCGGCGTTGAAGTTCGCCCGCTCGGCGACCGGCCACAGTAAGGTTGTGGTCGCAAAGCGCGCGTTCCACGGCCGGACGCTGGGTTCGCTCTCGTTGACGTGGGAAGACGCCTACCGAGATCCGTTCGGTCCGCTCCCGGGTGACGTGGAGTTCGTTCCCTACGGTGATGCCGAGGCGCTCACGACTGCCGTCGACGGCGAGACTGCAGCGGTGTTCCTCGAACCGGTACAGGGTGAAGGCGGAGTCCATCCTGCCAGCGACGCCTACCTGCAGACGGCACGCGAAGCCACCGAACAGGCGGGTGCCGCGCTCGTGCTGGACGAAATCCAGACCGGCCTCGGCCGCACGGGGACGCTCTGGACCTGCGAGGGCGCGGGTGTTGTGCCAGACATCCTCACCACCGCGAAGGGACTTGCCTCAGGGCTTCCCATTGGCGCAACGCTCTGTGCGGACTGGATTGCAGAGGGAGCCGGAAACCACGGCTCGACGTTCGCCGGGAACCCCCTCGTGGCTGCGGCCGCGGACGCCACACTCGCTGGGTTGGTAAGCCAGGAGGTGCCCGCCAACGCCGCAGCGGTCGGCGAGTATCTCCAGTCGGGCCTCCGCGAGGCTGTGGCGGAGCATGACCTGCCCGTCCGCGAGGTGCGCGGGTCGGGGCTCATGATTGGAATCGAGGTCAAACGCGGTGCGAATCGCGTCCTCCGCGACCTCGCGCTCCAGCAGCAGATCCTCGCCCTCCCCGCGGGCCGCTCCGTCGTGCGCCTGCTGCCGCCACTCATCGCAGAAACCGAGCACGCCGACGCCGTCATCGACGGCCTCGTAGAGGTGCTCGGATGAACGACGCGCTGGATTCGTCCACTATCGACGCACCAGCCGGGGCACTCGACAGCCCAGGCCGCGCGTTGCTCGCGGAACTGGTCGCGACCCCATCCCCATCCGGGGATGAAGCGGCCGTCGCCGAGTTGCTCCGTGCGTTCTTCGAGCACCACGATCGTGAGGCGTTCGTCGATGCTGTGGGCAACGTCCGCGCACCGGCAGACGATTCGGTCCTGCTCACCTCACACATGGATACGGTCCCGGGTGGCCCCAAACTCCGTGTCCTCACAGGTGACGAGGAACTGGGCGTTGACGGCCCAGTACTCCACGGCCGCGGTAGCGTCGACGCCACAGGGCCGTTGGCGGCGATGGCCGTTGCAGCCGTCGAGACGGGCGTCTCCTTCGCTGGCGTCGTCCAGGAGGAAACCGACTCAGCCGGCGCCCGCCATCTCCTCACGGACCGCTCGGTCCCGGAGGCCGTCATCAACGGGGAACCCTCGGGCTGGGACGCGCTGACACTCGGCTACCGCGGGCTCGTCGCGGGCACATTCACTGTCGAGACGGCTGCGAGCCACAGTTCCCGCCCGGAACCGAACGCGATCGACCACGCGACGGAGTGGTGGGAGGCGGTTCGCGGGGCTTTCGAGAACGATTCCACGGACGACGCAGGCGTTTTCGACACCGTCACTGCGACGGCGACGGCGTTCGACGGCGGACTCTCTCCTGATGGCGACGCCGTCGAGGCGACCGTCGACGCACAGTTCCGTGTCCCGCCGGGGCAGACACCGGAATCGGTTCGCGAAACAGTCGAAGCAGCCACGATCCACGGTTCGCTTTCCTGGACTGACGAAATCCCGCCGCTGCTCGGTGACCCGCGTAGTTCCGTCGCCGGTGCGCTCCGCGCAGGCATCCGGAGCGCTGGCGGCGAGCCGACCCACCTCCGCAAATCCGGCACGGCGGACGCGAACCTCTATGCCGCCGAGTGGGGCGTCCCGGTCGCGACCTACGGGCCGGGCGACTCCGCCTTGGATCACGCGCCGGATGAGCGCCTCCCGCTCGAAGAGTTCGACCGTGCCGTTGCCGTGCTGAGCACCGCCTCTACCCAACTCACATCCTGATTCACGCAACCCATGCACACGTCCAACACCGCTGAGACCGATTTCCCGTCCGAGTTCTTGACCATCGAGCAGCTCACCGCCGACCAGCTCCACGCGCTGCTGGACCGGGCTTGGGCGGTGAAAGCCGGTAAGGATCTCGGTCGGCTTCAGGACGCGACGGTCGCGATGCTGTTCGAGAAACCGTCGACGCGCACCCGTGTCTCATTCGAGTCAGGCGTCGTCGAACTCGGTGCCCATCCGACGTTCCTGGGCCCCGAGGAGATCCATCTGGGCCACGGAGAGCCACTGAAAGATACTGCCCGCGCACTCTCACAGTACGTCGACGCCATCGTGGCCCGTGTGTTCGACCACGAGGATTTGGTGGAACTGGGGGCGTACGCTGACGTTCCGGTTGTGAACGCGCTCACTGACGCTTCCCACCCCTGCCAAACCCTCGCTGACCTGCTGACGCTCCGTGAGGTCGGTGGTGAGGACCCGACGGTGGCCTGGGTCGGCGACGGCAACAACGTCGCGAGTTCGCTGGTCGTGGGCTGTGCGATGACGGGCGTTGACCTCCGCGTCGCTACCCCTGACGGATACGGCATCGACGAGGACACACTCAAGACAGCCGAATCGTTCGGCGGTGCCCCGACGCTCACCGCCTCGCCCGAGGCTGCAGTCGACGGCGCCGATGCAGTTTACACTGACGTGTGGATCAGCATGGGAGAATCAGCTGCGCGAGAAGCGAAACTCCCCGCGTTCGAGGGGTATCAGGTGACTGAAGAGCTCCTCGCCGGAACCGACGCGAAGTTCATGCACTGCCTGCCCGCCGTCCGCGGCGAGGAGGTGACCGACGAGGTGCTTGAAGGCGAGCGTTCGGTAGTTTGGCAGCAGGCGGCGAACCGCAAACCGGTCCAGCAGGCGTTGCTGCTCGAACTGCTCGGCGAGTGAGGCTCAGAACGGGGTGGAGACGTACTCGCTCGGGAGTGCGTTCCGCACGGTGACGAGCGGGTCGACCACCTGCGAGATTTCGAGGCCGCCGACGAGGCTGCCGAAGGTGTGAGCTTCCGTCCGACTGAAGCCGTGTTTCGCTTCGAGCAACCTGAGCGCGTCACGGTGGGCGAGTTTGCTTGCTTCCTCCATCGTCTCGGCGCTTGCGATTGTTTTCCACTGCTCGCCAGTGTCCACGAGCGGTCGGTCGAGTGCGAACGCCGGGGCCGAAATCAGCTCCACAGTGATGTCGATATCCGTCGCGATTTCTGCACCTGTTCCGCACATCTCGCCGTCGGCCATCGCGGCTTTCGAGTCGCCCATCGCGAGCATGCCTCCTGCTTGGGAGACGGGGAAATACGCGGTGGTCCCGGTGGTCATGTCGTTGGTGTCGAGATTGCCGCCGTGGTCGTGGGGGACGAGCGTCGAGTACGTCTCATCGGCCGGCGCAACGCCGATGGTGCCGATACAGGGCTCGATATCGACCGCGAGGTCGCCGTAGCGAATCTGCTCGCCATCGACCGGCGTGATTTGGGTGAATGGCGCCTCCACGTCTTCGTCGTCCTGCAGCAGGCCGAACCCGGGCGTGGTCACGACACGGCCGCGGTCCTCTGCGACACGGACCTCCTCAATCTCGACTTTGAGCACGTCACCAGGCTCGGCGCCCTCAATAGCGATGGGACCGGTGGCGGCGTTGACCTCGTCAGGAATCTGTTCGAGGAGGTCGTCGTTCTCCTGAATCACGCCGTCGAGACTATCGCGGGTCTCGACAGTGAGTTGGGTCCCGCTCTCGACGGTGCGCACAGCATCCATCTCGGGGGCGAACTCGTAGACGACGCCGTCCTTGTCGTGGCTGACGGTTTCACGGCTCATGGCTACTGTGATGGCGTTCGGCGCAAAAAGGTGTGGCTCGCGGCGGTTACGGGTCGGCGGCGACCTGTTCGGCCAGTTCGACGGCCTCGTCGACGCCGATTTCGTCGTCCAGTTCTGCGATCGCCGCCAGCAGTGCGTCCACGTTCGATTCTGTCGGTTCCTTCCCGGCGCGTTCGAGCAGTCTGCGGGCCGCTCCGGCGCCGCTTTTCGCCCCGAACAGCAGCCGCCGCTCGCCCCCGAACCGGGCGGGGTCGAACGGCTCGAACGTCGAGGGCTCGTTCAACATCGCGGCCGTATGGAGGCCGGATTCGTGGGAGAACACCTCCGCACCGAGTAGCGGTTTGTCCGGCTCGACGCGCTCACCCAGCGTCTCGAGTACCCGCTGGACAACCGGGAGCAGTGACGATTCCTCAACGTCGAGTGAGAACGGCTCTTCACCGACGGCAGCGGCCGCGACGAGTTCTTCGAACGCCGTGTTCCCTGCTCGCTCTCCAATACCTCCAACGGAGACATCTGCTTTCCCTGCACCAGCACGGCCCGCAGCCAGTGCGTTCGCGGTCCCGACACCCAGGTCGTCATGGAAGTGAACGCCCACCTCCTCGAGTTCGGTTTCGAGCGTCTCGAGGAACGATGTGACACCGGCTGGCGTTCGCGAGCCGACCGTATCGGCGATGGTGTACCACTCGGCCTCGACAGCGCCGAACAGGTCGTCGAGATGGCCCGGCTCCGTGCGGAACCCGTCCATCGCGGTCAGATGGACCTCCGCACCACCCTCGCGAGATAGATCTGCAGCCTGCTGCACCGACGCGACCATCTCGTCACGCGGGGCATCGAGAACGGCCTCGAGTTGCGCGTCACTCGTAGGTGCGAAGAGGTCGACGACGTCGACGCCGGCGTCGAGCGCAGCCTCTACGTCACGGGGAATCGCGCGGGCGATGCCCGTGGTTTTCGCATCGGTGTCGAGACGTTCGACTACCTCCCGAGTCTGTTCGCTGGCGATGGGGAAGCCAAGTTGGAGGTAGTCGACCCCGAGTTCGTCCAGCACCCGAGCGGCACCGACCTTCTGGTCCGCTGTGTACTCAACGCCAGGCCGTTGTTCTCCCTCTCTGAGCGTCAGGTCGAGGAGCTTCATATCGCACCCGTCTGGTGGAGTCGCTCAACCTCGTCGTCGTCGTAGCCCAGCGCCTCCAGGAGCGCGTCGGTGTCCTCACCCAACGCCGGTGGGTCCGTGTTCTCGACGCGCTCGAACGCACTGGAGCGTGCGGGGTAGCGCGGCACGTCTATCTGCTCGCCCTCGCCCTCGGCTACGTTGATGGGGCCGAGCGCGTCCGTCGCGCGCAGATGCTCGTCCTCGACGACATCCGCGGTGTCGTTGATGGGCGCCACCGGGACGCCAGCGCCGCGGAGGCGTTCGATGAGTTCCGATGCGGAGAACTCCGCACAGAGTTCGCCGACATCCTCATTCAACGCCTCGACGTGCTCGCGCCGGTCTTTGAGACTGGCGTACTGAGCCAGTTCGTGGAGATCTGTCTCTAGTGCGGAACACATCGCTTCCCACTGGCCCTGGGACGATGGACCGACGAACACCCACTCGTCGTCAGCAGACTGGTACACGTCGTAGGGTGCCCAGTTGGGGTGGCCCGCGCCGATGGGTTCTGGCACGTCGTCGTAGGCCTGCGTGTAGGCCAGCCAGTAGCCCATCAGCGCCACGGTGCTCTCATAGAGCGGGACAGTGAGGTGTTGGCCTTCCCCAGTCTTGTCGCGCTGGCGCAACGCGGCGAGCACGGATATTGCGCCGTAGAGCGAGGCCGTCATGTCCGCGAGGCTGGTACCACACCGCACCGGCGGCTGGTCTGGGTGGCCAGTGACGCTCATCACACCTGAGAGCGCCTCTGCGACGGGGTCGAGTGCAGGGTACTCCTCGTAGGGGCCGGCGTTGAACCCCTTGATGGAGCAGTAGACCAGCTCCTCGTTATGTTCGAGGACGTCGTCGTAGCCGACGCCCAGCCGTTCGGCGGTGCCAGCCGCGAAGTTCTCGACCAGCACGTCCGCCTCGGCGGCGAGGTCGGCGAACACGTCCTGTCCCTCGTCGGATTTGAGGTCAAGTGTCATCCCGAGCTTATTCCGGTTGACGTAGTTGAATGAGCTGTTGCCCGTGGGCGAGGAGTCCCGGACGGCGTCGCCGCCGCCGGGATGCTCGACCTTGATCACCTCTGCACCGAGATCTGCGAGCACCATCGAGCAGAACGGGCCAGCGATAATGTGGCCCAACTCGAGCACGGTCACGTCCGAGAGTGGCATCCCGTCGGCCCCGGGCAGCATCCCTGGGACGAGCCGGTGTGCCTCGGTCGTCTCATGGTGGTCGCCGACCGCGGGTCCACCATCGGCTCGCGAGTCGGTAGGCTGTCCAGTTGGGTCTTGGTCGTCGTTACGCGTCATTCTTGATTGAAGATCGGGCCGCGACGAGCGCGTCGCCATGACAGATGGTCTGGCCGTCGGCATCGAAGACGAAGGCGTCGGCGGCGTCAAAACCGACCGAGAGCGTGTCGTCGGTTTCGGCGTCGCCAACGTGCTCCGAAACGACGTCGATGAGGGTGCCATCAGCCATGTTGCCGTGAACCACGAATTCGGTACCCAGTTGTTCGACCACGCTGACGGTCACGTTGATGTGGTGGTCGCCGGCATCGGTGTCGAGATACTGCGGGCGGATACCCACCGTAACCGACTCGCCGGCACGGCCCTCGAACTGGTCGGCGGGTGCGGGGATCCGGTAGCCCTCCCCGACAATTTCGGGGCCGTCGTCGCCCGCTTCGACCGTTGCTGGCAACATGTTTGTCGAGGGGGTGCCGATGAAGCGTGCGACGTACTCCGAGACGGGTTTGTCGAAGAGGTCGCCCGGCGGTGCGAACTGCGCGAGTCGGCCCTCCTCCAGCAGGAGCACCTGGTCGCTCATCGTCATCGCCTCGGTCTGGTCGTGCGTGACGTAGACTATCGTCGCGTCCATCTCCTTGTGGAGGCGTTGGACCTCCACCCGGAGTTCGGCCTTGAGCTTTGCGTCGAGGTCCGACATCGGCTCGTCGAGCAGGAGCACGTCGGGGTCCTGTACGAGCGCGCTGCCCAGCGCGACGCGCTGTTGCTGGCCGCCTGAGAGTTCAGCTGGCATCTTCTCCAGCTGTTCGGTGATCTGCAGGGTTTCGGCCGCCTCGTCGACGGCTTCGTCCCGTTTGGCTTCTGGGACGCCGGCGACCCGTAGGCCGTAGGCGATGTTCTTCCGCACGGTCATGTGGGGGTAGAGCGCGATGCTCTGGAACACCATCGCCGCATTACGGTCCTGTGGCCGCACCTCGGTTACGTTGCGGTCGCCGAAATGGATGCTCCCCGAAGTGGGGGTTTCCAGCCCGGCAATCATCCGCAGCGTGGTCGTCTTGCCGCAGCCAGACGGCCCCACGATGGTCGTGAACGACCCCTCGGGAATCTCCAGCGAGAGGTCGTCGACGGCGACGTGAGTCGTGCCGGCGGTGTGGTACTCCTTGCGAACGTCGTCGAGTCGTATCGAGCGTGCCATGATAGTAGTTATTCGAGGCCTCCGACGTTGAAGCCCTGCAGCAGGTAGTTCTGGAGGAACAGCGCGATGAGGAACGGCGGGATGGAGACGAGCAGCGACGCCGCCATCGTCTCGGACCAGCCGATCGAGACCCGGTCCAGGAAGAGGCTCGCGCCGACGGTCATCGTGTACATCTCGTCCTGACTCATCACCACGCGGGCCATCGTGTAGTCGTTCCACGCGACGGCGAAGCTGAAGATTGCCGCGGAGATGTAGCCCGGGCGGGCCACCGGGAGGACAACCTCCCAGAGCGTGCGGGTACGGCTGGCGCCGCGGACCCACGCCGACTCCTCGAGCGCCATCGGGACTGTCTGGAAATACTGCCACATCAGCCAGATGGTGAACGGCGCGGAGATACCGGTCAGCGCCAGCGACAGCGCGAAGTAGCTGTTGAGCAGCCCGAGGCTGAAGAAGATCACATAGAGCGGGATGGCGAGCACGATGGGGCTGAACATGTAGGCGAACAGCACTGCCCGTGCCGCCAGCGTCTTCCCGCGGAAATCAAAGCGCGTGAGGCCGTAGCCGGCCGCGACCGCCAGCGCCGTCGAGAGAAACGTCGAGGTCGCAGTGACCACAACGCTGTTGAAGAAGTACCGCGGCGTTGCGGTCTCCGTGAACAGTACCATGAAGTTCTCGAACGTCGGGGCGGTGGGGAGCAGATTCACCTCACCACCCGCGAACGTCGCCGCCGGCGCCTGGATGGCGATTGCCACCATCACGTACACCGGGATGGTGACGAACACCGCGACCACGAGCGCCGTCAGAATGACTGCAACCCGGCGCACCCGTTCTTGCGTGCGCTGGCTGACGATCGAGCCTGCGGCGCCTTCGCCGAGCCACGCCATCAGTTGGCCACCTCCTTCTCTGGTTCGAAGACTTTGAAGTAGACCACGGCGACGGCAGCGAGCAGGAAGAACATGATTCCGGCAAGCGCGGTGGCGCCGCCGAAGTTCACGTCGTTGAACGCCAGTTCGTACACCCGGATCGGGAGTGTCGTGGTGGCGTCGAGCGGTCCGCCGCGCGTCGAGAGGAAGATGATGTCGAACTTGTTGAACATCCAGATACCCCGCACGAGGAGGATGATGAGGATCGCCCCACGCAGGTGCGGGACGGTGATGTCACGGAACGCCTGCCAGGTCGAGGCCCCCTCGACCCGAGCGCGTTCATAGAGGTTCGGGTCGATAGCCTGGAGCCGCGCCAGCAGGATGAAGAAGCTGAACGAGCCGAACTTCCAGACGCTGGCGACGACCACTGCGGGCATCGCCCACGTGAGTTCCGAGAAAAAGGCCACCGGGCTCTCCAGTACTCCCCAGTTCACGAGATACTGGTTGAGTATCCCGACGTTGGGGTCGAGGATGAACCGCCACATGAAGATGACCACGAGCGTCGGCAGCAGATACGGGAAGATCATCAGGGTTCGCAACGCGTCGCCGCCCTGAATCTCCCGGTTGACGACGAGCGCGAGGCCGAGGCCGACGACGAGGCTGAGCACCGTCGAGGAGATCGCGTACACGACGCTGTTCCAGAGCGCGGTGCCGAACCCGTCGCCGGTGACCACGTCGACGTAGTTCGCGAGGCCGACGAACGTCGAGTTACCAGTTGGGTTCTCGAAGAGGCTCATCCCCAGTGCGTAGGCGATGGGAATCCCCCATACAACGATGAAAAACAGCGTGAAGGGGATGAACGTCGCGAGCAACAGCAGGCGACGCTCATCGGTCTCACCAAGCGCCGCTTCCAGTCGAGTTGCTGTAGACATCGGGGACTGGGATTACTCCTGGAGTGCGCGGAGTTCGTCGGCGACCCAGTCGACCGTCTCCGACGGCGATTTGTCACCGACCAGGAGCTGTTCGGCGGACTGGCCGAACATCTGCTGGCCGTAGGCGTCGGCGGCGACGATGTTGGGTGCGCCCTCGTCCCCGGTCGCCAGGACCGTTGTAAAGGCGTCCCAGTTGTCCCGCACCAGGTCCATCACGTCCTGGTGTTTCTGAATCGTCTCGTTGTTCTTCACTGCGTCGCTGTCCAGCCCCTCCTTGGTGGGCGGGAACTGGAACAGCGGCGCCGAGAGCACGAAGTCCATGAAGCGGTCGGATTTGCTGAAGAACTCGACGAACTGCCGGGCACCTTCGGTCTGTTCACCCGAGTTCCAGACGACGTGACCCTCCATGTACGCCCACCACTTGTCCTGTCCCTTCCCGTCGGGGACCGGGAACGCGGTTGGGGAGAGTTTGTCAACCAGGTCGGGACGGTTCCCCTCGATGATGAGGATTGGGAGGCCGCCCACAGACATCAGCGCAGCCGCGTTCTCCTGCTGGAGCGCGGCGATGCCGTCGCCCCACTCCCAACCCGAGCCGTTCGGCGCGTACTCGGCCATCTGCTGAATCCACTCGTAGGTCTCGACTGCGGCAGCCCGGTTCTCGTCGTTGTCGATAGTGACCTCGATACTGTCCGAGGGGCCCCCGTAGATGTTCACGTCGTTCTGCCAGAGATACTGCGTGGTCGCCGTGTCGGCGTTGTTGGTCTGGCCCGACTGGACGACGTAGCCCTGGATGTCGTTGTTGGAACTGACGCGCTCGGCCTCCGAGACCCAGCCCTCCCACGTGGTGGGGTTCTCTTCGTAGATGTCGTTGCGGTACCAGCCCATCAGAGGCTCGACCATTGTCGGGGCGAAGTAGGACTCGCCGTCGACGTTGACCGGGTCAGGCAGGCCGGTGCCCTGCACGGCCTCCGAAACGGGTGCAGCGTCGCCGTCGCGCTGGTAGCGGTAGGCGTCCGAGGAGGTGTCAAAGACGATGTCCGGCGGGTTCCCCGCCGCCTTCATCTTCTGGAGCTGCTCGTCCGTCGATGTTCCTTTGGAGGTGTAGGTGACTTCGACGGTGTACTCGTGTTCGTCCTCGAACTCTGCGATGATGTCGTCGATAACGTCTTTCGAGTCCCCGCGGTCTGAGAGGTACTGGATGGTGCCACTGTTGCCGCTGCCACCACCGAGACAGCCGGCGAGTGCGAACGCGCTGGCTGCGCCTGTGGTTTTGACGAACCGTCGTCGGGTATGGTTTCGTGCCATGTCGTATGGTACCAGTCCCCTTGCAGTTGGCTTTCTCCCCTACACTTGTCGGCTCTTTATAAGCGGCCGCCGTCGGCTCGCGCATCCAGCATGAACGCCGCTTCGTCGGGTGCGGGGCCGTGGCTCCGACCGCCGCGGCTGATGGCGTCGGCGATAAGCTGCCGCTCGGCCTTCCGGAGATGCTCGAGGAACGTCGAGTGGGCGATGCCCAGCTGCGCGGCGAGGCTCTCAGCGTTGGTCTCGCGCGGCCACTCGTAGTAGCCCGCCTGCAGCGCCGCCGTCACGACCTCCGACTGCCGTTCTGAGAGCAACGTGTCTGGCTCGAGATACGGTGTGAGCCGACCCAACTGGACCGAGCCCAGCGCGTCGAGTTCGGTGATGATCGCTCGCAGGTCCTCACGGCGGAACACCACCACCTCGAAAACCCGCTGGTCGCCGTTGACGCGGTCCCAGCCCTGCAACATCCCGTGGTTGCCGCGAATGATTGGGAGCGCACCACAGGCGCGTTTGGTGACAACGAGCCGGTTCTCCCCTGCTGGTTCGAGGTCGACAATCTCCGCGGAGCGCTCGAACGCTGCCTCGATCTCCGCGGCATAGCCCTGTGCGTCGATGACGAAGCGGATGAGTTCCTCGTCGAGGACCTCCTCGTTGGTGATGGGGAAGGTGATGTTCCACCGGCTGGTCACTTCGCTCAAGACGCAGTCACAGTCGAGGGTGAAGTAGATTTTCGCGCGGTACATTTGTGAAACTGAGTGCGGAGGGTCGTTCTGAGAGTGACTGCTCAGAACGTCGGCTCGTCGCCGCCCTGCTCGTCCTGCATCGCGGGGTCCTGCTGGTCATCGACGGCCTGTGTGAACAGGTCCTCCTGCATCTCGTCCATGCCGCCGCCGTTGGTGTCTTCAATATTGTAGGCCGAGACGCCGCGCTGGAGCAGGTCTTCGACGGCGCGCTCGCGGTTGAGGAACTCGCCAGCGTCGACGAGTCGGTTCAGTTCTCCGGTGATACGGTCGGGGAGGTCGACCTCGATCTCTGCCATACCGGTGCCTCGCGCTGCAGGAGTGTGAATCCTCCGCTCCACCCCCCGGGTAACCGCGGAGCCAGGATCACGCATCAAGAGAGGTCGACACCCGCTGCATCGGGGGTCCGCCAGGCGACCAGTACGCCGACCGCTGCGACGACGGCCGCCACGAGGAACGCCGGCTGGTAGCCCGCCGCTTCGATGATGGCGCCCGCACCCAGCGGCGCGAGGAACGCACCCAGCAGACCAACGCTGGTGAGTAACGCGACAGCGGTCGAGCGGACGGCCGGCTCGACAACTTCGGCGACGTATGTGAAGAGCAGACCGAGTGTCGTCTGGACGGCGAACCCAACGACCACGAGCAGCGCGATGATGGCCGGAACGGTCGTCGCGACCACGAACGCGGCGATACCCGGCGTGGCAATCAGAAACGCGCCCAGCACGACCGGCCGTCGCCGGCCGCCGAACAGTCTGTCGGAGACAGCGCCTGAGGTGGTCCGGGCGACGATACCCACCGCGGGAAACAGCGCGGTCAACAGCCCCGACGCCGCGAGCGAGAGGCCCAACCCCTCGGCGAGGTAGCTGGGGAGCCAACTGTTGAGAAAGAGGTAGAGCGCGAACCCAAGAAAGCAGAGCGTCGAGAGCAGCCAGACCGTCCGGTCGCGGAACAGCCGCTTGAACGCTGCACGGTCGGGCGTCTCAGCATCGACACCGAGAGATTGCCCGCGACTCGAAACGAGGAAAAGGGTGACACCGACCAGTCCGAGCGTCGCGAACACTGGGAGCGCGACGGGCCAACTGCTCGCCGCCGCGATGAGCGGTGCGCCGAACAGGCCGAGCGAGAATCCGACGGGCCCGCTGGCCGTGAAAAAGCCGACAGCGGTCGCCCGACGCTCGGGGCCGACGACGGTCCCCGCGAGGTTCGCGCCCGCGTTCCACACGATGACGTAGCAGGCGCCGCCGACGACACGGGAGAGCAACAGCAAGCGGTAGGAGCCAGCGGTCGCTGCGGCCCAGCCCCAGACGCCCGTGATAGCGAGCGCGATGCCCGCAGCCGTCACCATCTTCCGTGGACCCACCCGGTCCATCACTGCGCCCGAGGGAAGGCTGATGACGACAGAGGTGGCGAATACGATGCTGATGAGGCCGCTGGCGGCGGTGGGGCTCACGCCCAGGCTCTCCTGAATCAGCGAGAGCACACTTGAGGGCGCAATCTCGTAGGCAGCCGCGGCCACGGAGATGATGAAGAGGCCGACGACGAGGCCGGCCGCGCTCCCCGAACTGTCGCTCACTGGCTGTGGTTGTTGGGGGGACTACAAACGGCCACCGATTCCGGTCAAGGAGTTGGCGTTACTCCGCCAGCCCCAGCCGCTCCATCGTCGCCGCCGAAACGCTGCCGTCCTCGTTCCAGCCGCGGAAGGCGTAGTACTCCTCGAGCATCGCCTCCAACTCCTCGGGCGGACAGTACATCCCTTCTGCGGGGCCGTCCGGAATGGGCTCCTCCATGACACGGCGCGGGAGGGTGTCGGTTTCGCGGGACGCGATTCCGCGGTCGACGTTGATGCGCCGTTCGAGCGTGTAGACCCGCTCACCGACCTCCTCGACGTCCTCCGTCGTCAGGTCCCAGCCCGTCGCGGCGTTGATGGCGTCCCGGTACCGGTCGTTGATACGCTTCCCCCAGCCGCCCTCCTGTACGAAGCGACACTGGGTGAGTGAGTCCCCGAGGGCAGTGAAGTGCTGGCTGCGGGCGGCGAACTCCGCCGTTCCTTCGGTGATCTCCTCGTGCTCCCCGTCGTACTGCAGGGTGGGTCGGGTGTCGTGGTGGGAGCCACCGCGAGTCCCTGTGGCGTAGCCGATACTCATGCCCTTCAGCCCGCGGGCAGAGTGGGCCGCGAACTCCAAGCCCTTCGCGCCGTAGAGGAACGCGTCCGGGTCCTGTTCGGCATCGCGCTCGCCAGCCTCGATATCTGCAGCGAGCGACTCGGCCAGTCGGAACGAGCCCCCGGCGAGTTCGTCGCCGAATCCGTCTCTGTGAGCCACGTCTTTCACCAACTCCACGAGGCCGTCCTCGTCACCGAACTCGAGGTGCGGCGAGTCCTCCAGGGACAGCAGGCCCTTCTCCTGACACTCGCGGGCGAACGCGACGGTGACGCCGTAGGAGATGGTATCTAGCCCGAGGCGGTCACAGAGGTCGTTGGCCTTCATCACCCGCTTTACGTCGTACACTTCCTGCATCGTCGCGGTGGCATAGAGGCTCTCAAACTCCGGGATTTTCGCGTCCTCGACTTCCTCACCATCCTCCTCGAACGCCACGTGCTTCCCGCAGGCGACTGGGCAGGCCGTACAGGTGGTGTGCTCGGTGACGAACTCCTCGGCCAATCGCTCACCCGAGACCTGTTCTGCCTCCACCTCCCCTGACTGTTCGGTCTGGAGATTCCGTGTCCCGAGCTTCCCCATCTCGTTGATGGGGTTGACCAGCCCGCTGGTGCCGTAATCCTGCAGCATCTCCGTCTCGGCCATCAGCGGCGCGGTTCGGGTGTTCGCGAGTTCGAACAGCGAGTCGAAGTCAGCCGGCTCTGGGTCGAAACTCCCCTCCTGTACAGCGACGGCTTTCACGTTCTTCGAACCCAACACGGCGCCCGCTCCACCACGGCCGGCGACGCCCTCACGGCGCTTCCCGTCGTGGAGTAGGCAGGCGTACCGGACTTCGTTCTCACCCGCGGGCCCAGCTGCGAGGACGTGCGTGTCGTAGCCGATTCCCTCTCGCTCGCGAATCGCCTCGCACGTCTCGTAGGTGTCGAACCCAGCCAGCTCGTCGGCGGGTTCAAGCGTTGCGCCCTCCTCGGTCACGTTCACGTAAACCGGTTCATCGGCCTTCCCGTGAAGCGTGATTGCGTCAAACCCTGTTGTCTTCTGTGCCGCGGGAAAGCTCCCGCCGAACGTGCTGTCGAAAAAGCCACCCGTCATTGGTGAGACGAACCCGGCGACGCCGCGGGAGGTCGACTGGAACCGTGTGCCGGTCATCGGGCCGACTGAGAGCGTCAGCACGTTTTCGGGGTCGAGCGCGTCGGCGTCAGTCGGGACGTGGTCCTCTACCGTCTTCGCGGCGAACCCGTTGCCACCGAGGAACTGTTTGGCGGTCGTTGGGTCGATCGGCTCTGCCTCGGCTTCGCCGCGGTCGAGGTAGACGTGGAGTATCTCGCCGCCGTAAACTGAGGGGAGACTGTCGGCCATAACTGAGTGGTTGGTGTGCGATGGCAAAAGCGTACTGTCGCCGCCTTGCAAACGACCCTGAAGTTTATCGTTGTCGGGAACCCACACGTCGGTGTGCACGCAGCGGAAATTGACCCAGCGGCGAAGGCAGCGCTGGATCGCCAGCCCTTCTCCATCCCACACAACCGATATGGGCTGAAACTCCTTCGAGTCGTCGGGCGACTCGCGAGCAGGTACGGAGACCACAATCCGCCCGCCGTGGGCTCGACGAGAGAGCTGACGATTCCGGGCCCGGACGGGGCGCTATCAGCCAGATTGTACCGTCCGGAGTCGGCTGCAGCGGTCCCGACAGTCGTGTTCTTTCACGGCGGTGGCTACGTGTTCGGCGACCTGGAAACTCACGACAGGCTCGCCCGCCAGCTCACCCGTTCGAGCGGCTGTGCGCTGCTCTCAGTCGAGTACCGCCTTGCGCCGGAACACCCGTTTCCTGCGGCTGTCGAGGATGCCTATGCTGCCGTGGAGTGGGCGGCCGAGAACCGCACACGCCTGGGTGGTGGGGACGAACTCGCCGTCGCCGGCGACAGCGCGGGCGGCACGCTGGCGACTATCTGCTCACTGATGGCTGCTGAACGCGATGGTCCCACAATTGAGTATCAAGCGCTGCTCTACCCCGGCGTCGCCATCGACGAAGAGCAGGAATCTGTAACGCAACACGCCGGAACTGTTCTCGACGAAGCAGACCTGCGGTACTTCCATAACTGCTACTTCGGGAGTGAGATCCACGAGCGCAACCCCTACGCAGAGCCATCGCAAGCCGACGACCTCTCGGAGGTGGCCCCCGCGACAGTGGTAACTGCGGGGTTCGACCCGCTCCGAGATGGCGGGAAAGCCTACGCCGAGCAGTTACTCCACGATGGGGTCGACGTAACCTACCGGAACTACGAATCGCTGGTCCACGGCTTCGGAACGCTTCGGGGCGTCGAGGCCGCCGATGATGCGGTCGGAGAGGTGGGTCGAGACCTGCAGAACGCGCTGTAACCGTGTCGTAGATACCGTATTCGGTGGTGGCCGCGTACTCGTAGAACTCATCTGAACTAATCTTCCCACGTGCGCGGAGGTGTTGAAAAGCGGCTACAAGAGGCTGATTTTGGGGCTTTTGTGACTGTTGGCGGGTTGCTCTGGATCGAAATCAGAATTGCAAATTCTGTAAATTCTACAAACTATTGCTGGTCCGAACTTCGTGAGAACTCTTAAGTGTCCACCAGGAGTTGCTCGGTCCATATGCTTCCGGACGCAGCGCCATCGCGGGGGGTCCTGGAAACCGGTCTCCCCTGGTCCGCCGCCAGGGTGGCCGCCTGATGGGGGGCGCAATCAGCGTCTCGCTCCAGAAAGGGGGCGTCGGGAAAACGACCATCGCAATCAACCTTGCTGACGCGCTCGCGGCCGACGACGACGTCCTACTGGTCGATTTAGACCAGCAAGGCAACGCCACAGAGGGGGTGGGTCTGAAAGACGAGTACGAAACGGACGGTCCCCACATCGGCGACGTACTGACCGACGACGACCCGGTAGACGTGCAGGAGGTCATCGTCGAGCGTGACCGGTTCGACGTCGTGCCGGCCCACATCGACCTGGACGAGATTGCCGACCGTATCCGGAACTCCACCTTCGGCATGCTATGGGTGCGCCGCCAGATCGTCCAACCGCTGCTCGAGGATGAGTACGATTACGTCGTCATCGATTCGCCACCCAGTCTCGGGCCGCTCTCTGACGCGTCGCTCATCGGCGCCGGCCACGTCATCGTACCGCTGCTGATGAGCGAGCCCAGCGTGTCGGGGTTCGAGCGCATGTGGGACCAACAGATCATCCCCATCCGCAATGAAGTTGATCTCGAACTGCTGGCCGTTGTCCCGAACGACCTCTCGGGCAACAACGAGGAGCGCCGCATCATCGAGGACTTGGAGAACTCTCCCTTCGCGGAGTATCTTCCCGCATTTGGGCGCTCCGAGGAGTTCGACACATCGGGCTCGCCCGGCCCGGGAATCCGCCACCGGATCGCGTTCAGTCGGGCCTGGCGGGAGGGCAAGACGCTGCGGGAGTACGACCCAGAGAACGATATGCTCAAGAGACTCGACCAACTGGCCGACCTGGTGAAAGCCGATGCCTGACGAGAACCGCTTTGCGGGCCTTTCGGAGGCCGAGAAAGAAGAAGAACGCACGGACGCCGAACCGGACGCAGCTGCGGACCCAGCCGAACCGGACGACTCCGAAGAGACTGGGCCGGCGTTCGAGTTCGACCAGACGACCGCCAAGAGCATCTACGTCCGCGAAGAGACGCTGGAACTGCTCGAGGACACCGAGTTCGAGGTGGAGATGGTGCTTCGCCGGAACCACAGTATCCGCGACCCGACGGGTCGGGAGTTCCACGACGCAGCCGTCCGGGTGCTGGCCGAACACACTGACGAGGTTGTCGACAGTATCCTCGCCGCTCGAGCGGGCGAGGACGAAGACGCCGAGGACTGATTCCCTGTTCTGCGCTAGTCCGGTCCGTGTCGGTCTCGTTCAGCATAAAAATCGCCGGCGACGTCCTGCGACTCCTATTCTGCGCCGTACTGTCGAATTACCTGCGAGAGCGCGTCGGCACCGAACTCGATTGCAGATTCGGGAACCCGCTCATTGGCTGCGTGGACCAGTGAGTTGAACTCGAACCCCTCGGGCAATCGGAGCGGCGTGTAGCCGTATGGCTGGATGCCCAACTGCTCGAAGAAACGCCCGTCAGTCCCGCCGGTGAGCAGGAACGGGACGGGGACTGCGTCGGGATGATTGGCGGTTATTGCATCGCTCAACACGTCGAACAGTCCCATATCGATATCGCCGTCGTCGCCGCCGTCGAACCGCACAACCTCGAACTCTACACCTTCCACGTCGCCGAGTAGCTCCCAGACCTCCTCGAGGAACTCCTCGGGACTCGCGCCCGGGAGCAACCGCGCGTCCAGCCGCAGGTCGATTTCCGCGGGGTGAACGTTCACCTTCCCGCCGCCGTTTACGACGGTCGGACTCACCGTGTTGTGGAGCATCGGGTCGAGTCGTTCGGCGACTGGACCGAGGTCATCAAGTATCTCGTCGGTCCGTTCGGGGTCCAGCAGACCGCGGAGTTGTTCGGCTCTGTCGGGCGCCGCCTGCTCGGCCATCGCCTCAATGAACTCCCGTGCGGGCGGTGTGATGTGGACCGGAAGCCGGTTCGCGGTCAGCCGGGTCAGAACCGTTCCCAGTTTGTTCATCGTGCCGTCGCGGTGGGGTCGTGAGGCGTGGCCGCCCCGGCCAGTGACAGTCGCCTCCAGCCAGCAGACCCGCTTCTCGGCCACCTGAATCGGGTAGAACTCGGTGCCGTCGATTCGCAGTGGGAAGCCACCGAACTCGCCGATGGCGTACTCGACGTCCGCGAACCAGTCGGGGTGGTTCTCGACGAGATATTTCGCGCCCATGTCGCCGCCCGTCTCCTCGTCGGAAAGCACGAGTAGGAGCACGTCTCCGGCGGGCTGGAACCCCTCCTCGGCGGCCCGTAGCATTGTGGTCACCATCATCGCGACGGCACCCTTCATGTCCAGCGCGCCGCGGCCCCAGATGTAGCCGTCTTTCTGGACGCCCTCGAACGGCGGTTCCTCCCACTCCTGACCCTCCGTGGGAACCACGTCGACGTGGCCCTGCATGAGCAACGGCGGCGCCTCGCTCGTGCCGGGCAGGCGCGCAAGGAGGTTCGGCCGCTCGGGGTCGGCTGCGAGTGTCTCGGTTTCGAGCCCCGCCTCGGTCAGCAGGCCGTCGATGTACTCGATACAGGCGCGCTCGTCACCTGGTGGGTTCACCGTCTCGAACTGAATCAACTCTGAGAGGAGGTCACCAGGCCGTTCGTGGATTGGCGTCGGCATACTCGGAGATTCACGGGGAGCCACATAGCCACACGGGTTGGGGCGAACATAGCTGTCACCACCGAAAGGCTGTTTTCGCTCCAAAGCCTACTCCCAGCTATGCCTCAGAACGAATTCAGTGTGGACGGAATGTCGTGTGGTGGCTGCGAATCGAGCGTCGAGACGGTTGTCGGGAAGCTGGATGGTGTCGAACGCGTGGGCGCCGACAACGAGAGCGGAACCGTCGCAGTAGACGGTGAGTACGACGAGGCGTCGGTTCGCAACGCGATCGAGGGGGCGGGGTTCACCGTCTCGGCGTAATCTTCGGTCAAACGGACCAGCAGCGTTCCAACGGAGAGGGAGCCTTCGACGGCTACTCTGTCACCAGCGCAATCACCCGCTCCGGTCGATTCATGCCGGCACAGAGCACGAGCACTGTGAGGTGGGTCCCGTCCTCGATTGGGACGTCACCGCCCCGTACCGCGCTCCCGCCAGTCTCCTCGGCAACGGTGCCGCGTGCGTCGGCAATAGCCTCACGGTTCAGCCACGCCGGCGGGCCAGTCGTGACCAGGAGAGATCGAACCGATTCCGTCAGGTCGCCCGCCAGCGAGCGGTGGCGGTAGAGCGCCCGGCGGGTCGCCGTCTCGATGGTACTGTAGCTCTCGATACTGTCGGGTTCGGACTCGCTTGAGAGCAACTTCCCGAAGAAGGACTGCTTCTGCCGGACCTGCTGGCTGTTGTAGCCGAGCGTGGCGTAGCCGCCCTCACCGAACGTGGCGATGAGTTCGCTGGCGTCGACGACCTGCTCGGCGACACCGCCCTCCACACTCGCTTCGCCGGTGCTGAACAACGCACCCGTCCACTCGGCGATGGTTTCGTTGGCGTCGGCGTAGCCCTTCTCCGCGTCCTCGTCCGGCAGGCGCTCTGTGGGTGCGTTGAGTTCGTCGTTGTCGAACAGGAGTTGTGAGTCCACCGTTGCTTCGAGCCCCAACAGTCCAGCACGGGCGTTGCGCTCGATTCCTTCCTCGTACGACGCGGGCAAGACGGTCAGCGCGTAGACCGGACTGTCGATGGCTTCCCGGAGCGTGTCCACGAGTATGGGCGCCGCGCCCGACCCAGTGGCGCCACCGACACCGACGGTGACGAGCACTCCTGCCGCCTCGCTCGGGACGGCATCGAGGGCGGCTTGTTGGAGTTCGAGCGCGTTGGCTTCGGCAGCCTCCCTGACGGCGAGCGCGTCGCCGCTTGAGCCCGCGGTGCTCCCGAACGCGTGGCGGTTCGCCTGATCGATATCTAGCCGCTCGAGACTCTCTACGTCTGTGTCGAAGGCGGCGACTGATGCGAGATACGGACGGTCGTCGGGTTCGGCCGCGGTTAGCCGGTCGGCCAACCGACAGCCCGCACCACCGACGCCCAGGACGGCGAGTTGCACGGCTCGGAATCAGTGCGCTCCGTCATAGGTGCTTCGTCGGGGCCGCGGCGTTCAGCGGTTCGACTCAGCTCGACCTCTCCGAACAGAACCGATTTGAACCGTGCACTCGCCGGTGGCGCTGGTTTCTTCCGGGTCCGGGCCCGCCTTTCGGTATGGAACACGCCTCAGTCGACAATGTCGACATGGACGGACCGGCTGGCAGTCTCGGCCTCTCTGAATCGCTGGGCCTCACTGATTTCGCCATAAACCACTACAGCCTCGCCCCGGGCGAGGAGTTCTCGGGTGGCCTCCACACCCATCTCGACCAGGAGGAAGCGTTCTACATCATCTCGGGAACGGCGACGTTCGAGTTCACAGACGAGCCTCTCGGCGAGACCGAGACGGTCGAAGTGGGCCCTGACGAGGCAGTTCGGTTCGCACCCGGCGAGTACCAGACGGGACAGAACGAAGGCGACGAGCCTGTCGAAGCGCTCGCCTTCGGTGCGCCGGAGGGGAGCGAGGACGTGCGAGTTCCGGGCCCCTGCGAAGACTGCGGTGAGGAAGCACTGCAACTGCGGTTCGAAGACGACGAGCTTGTCGCGTTCTGTCCGGAATGCGGTGCTGGCGCTGGCTCGTAACCCTGCAAAAAAATCCGGCAGCCGAAACGGCCTGGTTAGTCGTTCCCGAACGCGCCTTCTTCGCGCATCTCCGCCAGCCGCTCGTCGTCGATACCGAGCTCAGAAAACACCTGCTCGGTGTGCTCGCCGAGTTTCGGCGGCGGTGACTCGAAGCCGCTGTCAACCCGGTCGAAGTTGAGCGGGTGTTCGATGACCGGGATTTCCTGGCCGTCGCGCTCGATAGTCGTCATGACGCCGCGGGCCTCCGTCTGTTCATTGTTGAGGGCGTCCTCGACCGCTTGGACCGGGCCAGCGGGGATGCCGGCGTCGACGAAGGCGTCCATCCATTCGTCGGTCGTCCGGTCGGTGAGCCTGGCTTCGATCTCGGATTCGAGTAGATTCATATTCTCCACGCGGTCGGCGTTCTCAGCGAAGCGGGGGTCTTCGAGCAGGTCCGGACGGTCGATGGCCTCACAGAAGCCGCGCCAGAGCTTGGGGTTCAGCGCGGCGACGTTGACGTAGCCGTCGGCCGTCGCGAACGCCTGATACGGCGCGAGCACGGGGTCTTTGGTGCCCATCCGCTGGGTCTCCTCGCCGGCGAAGCTCTTGCCGGCCTGCTTGGTCAGCCACGGGAGCGTCGAGTCGAGCATCCCGAGATCGATGTAGTCGCCCTCGCCGGTGAGTTTGCGGCGGTAGAGCGCCGAGGAGATGCCGAACGCCCCCCACATCCCTGTGATGAGGTCCGTCTGTGGGAGTCCCACTTTCACGGGGTCGCCGCCCTCCTCACCCGTGACGGACATGATGCCCGAGATGCCCTGAATGAGGAGGTCATAGCCCGGGCGCTGGCTCCACGGACCGGTGTCACCGAACGCCGAGATGGAGCAGTAGACCACGTCGTCGTTCAGCTCTTTGATCGTCTCGTAATCGACGCCGAGGCGGTCAGCGGTACCGGGCCGGAAGTTCTGGAGGAACACGTCGGCTTCTTCGGCAAGCTCATAGAGTGCAGCGAGGCCGGCGTCGCTCTTGAGGTCGAGTTCGACCGAGCGCTTGCCGTAGTTGACGGTCCAGTAGTACGGCGACTCGCCGTCGATGAACGGTGGGCCGGAGTGCCGTATATCGTCGCCCGCGCCCGGGCGCTCGACTTTCACGACGTCTGCGCCTTGATTGGCGAGCATCAGCGAGCAGAAGCCACCGGTCACGAACGTCGAGAGGTCGACCACGAGCAGGTCCTCGAAGATACGACTCATGTCTCATCCGGAGGTTGGGAGCCGCATAAAGCCTCCTGAGACGGTCCCTTCCACCGGAGACAGTGTTCAAGACTTGTAAACCGTTTACAGATTTCAACCAGCTTCGACAGTACACCCGGCCCGGACAATCAACGCTGGGTGAACAGTACGAACGGTATGAACGGTTCACCGGGAGTCAACAGTCGGGATAGGGTACGTATGGTCTCTGTCCGAGATACCCTAGCCCGCAGGCGGTTCTCCGCTCCGAGGGTTTTTGCCGTTCCCGGCTCTCTCACCGTTGAATGACCAGTGACACGCTGTCGGTCCCCGAGGCAGGCGAGCGGATTGCCGCGGTGTTCGATGCGATACAGGGTTCCGTAATCGTCCGCCGCGAGTTCCTCGAAACAGTGCTCGTTGGCGTGCTCGGGCGGGGCCACGTCCTGCTCGAGGACGTCCCCGGGACGGGCAAGACGCTGACGGCCCAGAGCGTCGCCGACGCGCTCGGGCTCTCGTTCTCCCGCGTCCAGTTCACCCCTGACCTCCTTCCCTCGGACATCACGGGGACCAACGTGTTCAACGAGAACGACGGCAGTTTCGAGTTCCGACGCGGCCCAATCTTCGCCAACGTCGTCCTCGCTGACGAAATCAACCGAGCCCCACCCAAAACCCAGGCTGCGCTGCTGGAGGCGATGGCCGAGGGGCAGGTGACGGTGGAGGGTGAGACCTACGAGCTTCCGGACCCGTTTTTCGTCATCGCGACCCAGAACCCCGTCGAGAGCGAGGGGACGTTCCCGCTCCCGGAGGCCCAGGTCGACCGCTTCGCGGTGAAGAACTCCATGGGCTACCCCGACCGCGACGGCGAAATCGAACTCCTCCGCCGCCGTGCCGGCCGTGCCGAACAGGTGCCGAGCGTCGAGACGGTGCTGGAGGACGGCGAGCTCGCAGCGCTACAGGCTGTCCCTGAGAGTGTGCACGTCGACCCGGACCTGCTCTCCTACATTGCGGACCTCTGCAGAGCGACTCGGGAGGATCGCCGCGTCGAGGTCGGTGTTTCCCCCCGCGGCACCCAGCGGCTGTTCGAACTCGCCCGTGCGAACGCTGTCCTGCGAGGCCGCGAGTTCGTCACGCCCGACGACATCAAAACCATCGCCCGTCCGGCGCTGGCTCACCGTCTCGTGCTCACCCCGGAAGCACAGGTAAACGACGTGTCGAAAGCTGCCGTGCTGGAAGATGTACTTGCCGACGTTCCTGTGCCGACGGTCGACCGTGAATCTTCGGCCTGAATCCGTTCGGCGTACCAACGACGTGGTTTCCGCGTCTCAACAGTCAAAGGTGACC
>Ga0306887_100099_pt1 | contig 33802 bp, 30 predicted proteins | sample AntDeeMetagen138_FD_190453 | JGI IMG/M metagenome (GOLD analysis project Ga0306887, IMG submission 190453) | Saline lake microbial communities from Deep lake, Antarctica - Metagenome #138 (v2) (version 2) | ecosystem: Environmental > Aquatic > Non-marine Saline and Alkaline > Saline | place...
GACCACCGATGAATCCACCATGTCGGACGCCGAGGCGGTCGACGACCTGACCGACCGGCAGCGGCAGGTGCTCGAACTCGCCGTCGAAGCGGGCTACTTTGAGCGACCGCGGCACAACAACACGGGTGAACTTGCCGACACACTTGATATTTCACGAGCGACCTTCACTCAGCACTTACGAGCTGCCCAGCGGAAATTGTTCACAGACAAGATCCACAGGTAGTGTGTTTTGTATATTATCTATGATATTTTCAATAGATGAAATTCTAATCGGGTTCTCGCATTACCCGCGTAAGGAGTTCCAGACTTGTGTAGTCTATATGATAAATGACAAAGAGATTCACCGCTGTGCGAGTCTTCTTACGGCCGGCCCAATACCCTTTGAGTATGCGACTTGCTCGCGCTCAAACGTCAGAGGGGATTGTCGGGGGCACATACGAGGAGGGGGCTCTCAAAACAGAGACAGAGGTCTATGATATCGATGGTAATCTTCTCGCGCCTGTTCGTCCCACGACGATGTACTGTGTCGGTCGGAACTATGCGGCAACGCTTGACCAGATGGAGTATGAGCGGCCGAGTGAGCCCGATTTCTTCATAAAACCTTCCGTGTCAACACACCCACCTGAGACCCCGATTCCGTATCCTTCCTTCTCCGATGAACTCACATATGCCGGTGAACTTGCGGCGGTCATCGGTGAACGCTGTGAGAACGTCACGGAGGATGACGTCGACGACATCCTCCGTGGATACACGATTCTGAACGACGTGGATGCACTCGACCAACCCGGACGAACAGCGCGGAAAGCCTTCAACGGATCAGGCCCACTTGGGCCGTGGATCGAGACTGATCTCGATCCGGTCGGGCTCGATATGCAAACGTTAATTAATGATGAAGAACGGCAAAACTCAAACACTGATTTGATGCTGTTCAAACCCCGAGAAGTTATCTCTTTTCTCTCCGAACGCTTCACACTCCACCCCGGCGATGTTATCGCCTTTGGAAGCCCGGCAAACCCAGGTCTAATTGAGCCAGGTGACAAGATTGAGATCTCGTATGAGGGCATCGGCACGCTACGGAATACAGTCGGCGAACGGAGGGGGAATAAATAAAATACACCCGTCTGGCGGCTGGTCATCGGAGGAGCGGATCGTACCAACTGTAAAAGGCTTGTAGGCATACTGCCGCGAACGCAACGGCGCTGAATTCCGGTCGACTGTGACGTCTTTATCCACTAACCGAGCGAGGTTTCGTCAATAGCGTCATCAAGGATTCCCGTACAGCGGCTCCAGTACTCAGGGGTATGCCCCGCGTTGTGCGGTGTGATGAGACAGTTACTGAGAGACCAAAGCGGATGATCAACAGGCAGTGGCTCGGGGTCTGTGACATCGAGGGCTGCACTCCGAATATCGTTGCCACGCAGTGCTGACACCAACGCGTCCGTGTCGACCACTTGACCACGGGCAATATTGACGAGCATTGCGTCCGTCGAGAGTGCACCAAACACTTGTTCGTCGACGAGTCCCTCTGTCGTTTCGGTCAACGGACACGCGAGCACGAGGTAGTCGCTGCGGGCGGCGGCATCAAGCGTTCCCTCGAATCCAACAACATCGTCGGCATTGCCACCCTTCTCAGGAGTGTAACGGACACCGATCGTTTCGACACCGAAATCGTTGAAACGGGCGATAATCTCCTTCCCGATAGGTCCCATGCCCACGACGGTTGCCGTCGACCCACGGAGTTCCCCGCCTTGGAAATGGTTCCATTCTCCGCGCTCGTTTTGCTCCCACGCACGGCGGAGGTTTCGAACGTCGGACAGGACGTACCCTAACACTTGCTCGGCGACATTTGGCCCGTGGACTCCGGATGCGTTCGTCACAGTTACGTCCGCCGCTTCGAGCGCCTCAAGGGGAAGGTGGCCGATGCCAGCGAACGTACACGCGAACAACTCAAGGGTCTCGGATGCCGTGACGAGGTCCGAATCTATCTGGTAGCCGGTCGCAACCGTCGCTTCTGCGAGATACGTACGCTCTTCTTCGGGTGTGCGAGCAACGACGACATCAAGATCGGGACGGGATTGGCGGATGGTCTCGGCGTAGTCATTCGGATCGAGGCCATGGATCTTGTGATGGAGGACGACGACGTCGGTCATTCTGCCACCTCCCGGATGGTTACATCAAGAACGCCATCACGGAGCGTCGACTCTTCTATTTGTTTGAGTTCTTCAGCTGTCGCGTCGATCGTTGCGAAATGGTTGCCGGCAAGTTCTCCGGCTGGGCTCTTGAAACATGTCGGACCACAAGGAACGAGGATTTCCTGTTCGTTACAATAGCCAGGGTAGAGCAAGAGGTCACCCCGTGAGGGATAGACAGTGTGGTTCTCTCGTGGAACCTCCGGCAGCTCGATCTCGTCGATGTTGATCCAGGTCGCGATGCCGCTCCACCGAACGTGCATCAACTCCGAGGTAAGTGGGAGAAAGTCGCGGACTGCCGCGACGGAATCCGGGGCGTGGTCTTCGTGCAGTTCGGCTGTGAACGTCGTGTTATCGATTTCGATTTCTAACATTTGTCTTGTGGATTTAGTGGTCGTTGATCGTTGGTCGATGCGAGTCGTGCAAGCGAGTCAGCAAGGACACGCGTTGCGGTGGTGCAGTCGTCCCAGTCAGCGCGCTCCTTCGGGGAGTGTGAATGGCCGTTCTGGGAGGCGACAAAGAGAAGTGCGGCGTCGGTGACGTCGGCGACTTGCATGGTGTCGTGGCCCGCACCGGAGTACACGGAAGTCGTCTCGACGCCTTGGTCGTGGGCGGCGTCTGCGACCGTCCGCCTACAGCGTTCCGAAAGTGGGGTTGGTGGGATGTCGTACGTACAATCGAACGTGGTCGACAGGTCCCTCTGGGCTTCGATATCGGCCAACGAGTCTCGAACCGTATCGAGCTGAGTCTTGATCTCGGGTCGATCGGTCGACCGGAGGTCGATTCGGAGCGATACCCCGCCAGGGACGACATTGACCGTGTTCGGATCGACGCTGAGATGGCCCACGGTACCGACAGCAGTGCCAGTACCCTCGGCAGCCATATCACTTGCACAGCTCTCGACAGCGAGAACGAGTTCACTCGCGGCCGCGAGCGCGTCTCGCCGTTCGGACATGGACGTCGTGCCGGAGTGGTCGGGTTCCCCCTCGATGGTAACGTGGCAGCGTGCGGTACCGGTGATGTCGGTGACGATGCCAAGCGGAATACCAGCGTCTCTGAGGCGCGTCGTCTGCTCGATGTGGAGTTCGAGCCACGTGTCCCACTCGCTTGCATCGATGCGGTCGGTCCCGTGGTATCCGACATTTTGAAGCGCCGTTTCGAGTGTCACGGTACCATCAGTCATCGTGAGCATCTCGCCGACACTCCGCTTGCCTGTCGCCACGGTCGACCCGAGGACGCCATCGGCGAACCGCGTTCCCTCTTCGCCCGTAAAGCAGACGACCTCAATCGGACGTGTGGGTTCGAGAGTACTCTCCTGTATCGCGCGGACACCTTCCAGTGCCGCGAACACCCCGAGCGGGCCATCAAAGATGCCGCCGCGAGGGACTGAGTCGAGATGGCTGCCGGCGGCGACGGCTGCTGCATCCGAGTCGGCGCTCGGCGGCGTCCACCGACCAGCGATGTTGCCGACGGCGTCGATACGAATATCGAGTCCAGCGGCTTCGAGTTGGTCGACGAGGTAATCACGAGCTTGACCGTTTGCCTCATCGGCGGGGAGTGCTGTCCGGCCGCGTCCGTCGTCCGATTCGACCGCACCGAACTCCGCCGTTCGCTCGATGTCTTGACGGAGTCTGTCGCCGTCGACAGGCAGATCAGCGCTCATACGTGGCCCTCTTGTGGACCCCACTGCGGGACCTCCCGTTCGCGGAATTCTCCGTGGCCCCGGTCGACGACGATACCCGACTCGTCTGCGACGAGGTCCCCCCGGAGGTACGTCTGTTTTACACGCCCAGTCACCTCTCGGCCCTCATAGATCGAGTAGTCGGCACGCGAGGCGTTGTCATCGGCCGTGATGGTGTAGCTCTCGGTGGGATCGAAGACGACGAAGTCGGCATCTGCACCGACCGCGAGTCGACCCTTCTTCGGGAGACCGAAGGTTTGGGCTGGTGCTGCGGCCATCGCACGGACAAGAAACGCGTAGCTGTGTCCTCGTTGATTGACGGCCTCGTCGTGGAAGATTGGTAAACTCGTCTGTAGGCTGTTCACACCGAACGAACAATCCCACCAGTCGTCGACCGCCTTTTCCTCCCGTGTCGAGGCGACATGGTCCGTCGAAACAACACCCAACGATCCGTCTCGCAGGTACTGGAACATCGCGTCAACGTCGTCCGCGGTTCGAAGCGGCGGCGACTGGAGCGCAAGCGAACCCTGCTCGGTGTACGCGTCCTGGGTTAGTGTTGCGTAGTGTGTGCATGTCTCCCCACGGAATTGGCTCCCGTCTTCTTGAACGGCAACGAGTTCCTCGGCAGCCGCACGGGATGACGTGTGGATGCCATAGTACTTGCAGTCAGTTGCTTCGGCGAGTGCAACGGCATCAGAGAGCGCCATTGCCTCCGCGTAGTCCGGGCGTGCGTCCGGATAGTCAGGCGGAGAATCACGACTGTCCTGACGCTGCTTGTCAGTCAACGCTTGACAGACAGAAGCGTCCTCAGTGTGAAGGACGGCCACCGCGTCGAGGTCGGCGAGCCGCTCGAACGCAAGTCGTAGGAAGCCGTTCGAGACACCGATGTCGTAGGCAGTGAAGAATTTGAACGAGGGGATACCGGCGTCGACAACAGCGTCGAACTCGTCGAACACCGACCAGTCTTCGGCCGTCACAGTGGCATGGAGTCCGTAGTCGACGTAGGCTCCCGTGGCCTTCCGCTTCTGACGCTCGATAGCCTCGAGCAAAGCCCCCTCGTCTGCCCAGACGGAGCCATCGGCCTCGGATTCACGCTCTCCAGTCCACGTCTGCCATGCGAAATTAATGACGGTCGTGATGCCCCCACTCGCAGCAGCGGCCGTTCCAGTTTCGTAGGTGTCGATGGAGTTGAACCCGTCTATGTGGACGTGTGGGTCGACGATGCCCGGAAGGACGAACAGCCCGTCGACGTCGAGCGTTCGGTCTGCCTGCGGGAGCCTGTCCCGGCTGCCGACCGCAACGATCGTTCCGTCGTCGACCGAAAACCCGGCATCGAGGGTTCCGTCGACCGTCGCGAGTGTTCCTCCAACGACGTTCAGGTCGACACTCATGGAGAGCCCCCCGGCGTGTCGTTCGTGCCGTCGAGGAGCGCGTCGAATCCGTCGGTGTCGTCTTCATACGCTATACAGGTAATATCAACATCGTCTATAGACTGTGTCTCTGGATCGTGCATCGAACATTCATCCGTGGCATGCGGACAGCGTGGGTGAAGCCGACAACCAGACGGGACATCCCGTGGGCTCGGGACTTCACCGCGTAGCGGTTCACTCTCAGGTCTGTACGCCTCGTCGCGTTCCGATGTCACGGGAATGGACGAGAGAAGTGCGCGCGTGTAGGGGTGCCGTGGAGACTCGAATATCTCTTCGGTTGGTCCCTGTTCTTGGATCTTACCGAGGTACATCACGGCCGTCTCGTCAGCGAAATTCCTGACGAGCGAGAGGTCGTGTGTAATGAACAGGTAGGTCAGATCGAGTTCATCCTGTAAGTCATCGAGCAGGTTGATGATCTTGGCTTGCACCGAGACGTCGAGTGCGCTCGTGGGCTCGTCGAGGATCAGGAGTTTCGGCTCGACAGCGAGTGCCCGCGCAATGTTGACACGCTGTTTCTGTCCGCCGCTCAGTTCGTGTGGATACTTATGGAGGTACTCGTCGGTGAGTCCAACTCGTTCGAGCATCTCGCTTACGCGTGCCTCTCGGTTCTCCGTCGGAACGCCGGTGGCTTTCAGTGGTACCAAGAGTGTCTTCCGAATCGTTCGCCGTGGGTTCAGACACGACGTCGGATCCTGAAACACGAGCTGGATGTCCGAACGAATCGTCTCCATTTGGTCCGAGATCGGATTCGTGATGTCCTCTCCTTGGTACCGGATGAGGCCATCCGTCGTCTCGTGGATGTCGATAATCGTCTTGGCAATCGTCGACTTCCCGCTTCCGGACTCCCCGATGAGCGCGAGCGTCTCGCCCTCTTCGATACTGAATGAGACCCCGTCGACTGCTTTCGCCGGTGGATCATCGCTGAACCAGCCACTCGATTCGAAGTATTTTTTGAGGCATTTCACCTCGAGAACGGGCGCTGTCATGGGTCTTCCTCCGTCCCGTCAGCCTCGTTCGTCATCAGTCGGTGCTTGGTTCCCTCGATCGTCGGAGTCGGGCCGTCGTCGCTGTGGCGGACACAGACTGCATGGGAGTCCGAGCCGAACGACGTGCGTGACGGCTCCGCACCGCGGCAGTCATCGTCAGCATACGGACAGCGTGGATGGAAGCGACAGCCAGACGGTGGATCGGTGTACTCCGGCACAGAGCCGTCGATACCGCTGGCCATCTGTGTACCCGAGAGCCGTGGAATGGATGCGATAAGTCCCTGCGTGTAGGGGTGGCGTGCGTCTTCGAAGATCTCCTCGGTCGGCGCTGCCTCGACGATACGGCCACCATACATGATGTAGATGCGATCGCTTATTTCACGGGCGACGCCGAGGTCGTGGGTGATCATCAGGATGCTCATGTCCCGTTCTTCGATGATGTCCGTGAGCAGCGAGAGGATCCGGTCATGGACGGTAACGTCAAGCGCGGATCCGGGTTCATCAGCGATAAGTAGGTCCGGCTCATTAAGCAGTGCCTGTGCGATGAGCGCCCGCTGGCGCATCCCGCCGGAAAGCTCCGAAGGGTGGCTGTCGATCACTGCTTCGGGATCCGGCATCTGGACCTCTCGAAGCATCTCCAAGACGCGTTCACGTGCACCCTCGCGGTCGGCCTTGTTGTGGCGCTGCCGGAAGTACGAGAGGATGCCTCCATCCTTGTTGCCGCCGAACTGGGCGGTGTCGGTGAGCTGCTCGCCGACGGTGAACACGGGGTTGAGACTCGAAAGGGGATTCTGGAAGATCATCCCGAGTCGGTCGCCGTTCAGGTCGTTCCGTTCGGCGTCCGAGAGCGCCCGGATATCCATCCCGTCGAACTCAACGCTGCCGTCGACATGCGCCGGCGGCTCGTCCAGCAGCCCGGTGATGGCTTTTGTCGTGACGGATTTTCCACAGCCAGTCTCGCCGACGATGGTGACGACCTCGCCGCGGTCGACCCGGAGGTCGACGTTGCCGACGACGTCGGCGTAGCCATCGAAGCCGTCGAAGCCGACCGAGAGATCGGTGACATCAAGAAGTGGATCTCGACTCATTGTTCGACCTCCACATCGAAGAGGTCACGAAGCCCATCACCGAGCATATTGAACCCCATGACGAGGACGAAGATAGCGAATCCCGGCAGTACGGTGATCCACCACTCCGTCGGGAGGTACTGTGTGCCGTTGGCGACCATCGTGCCGAGCCCGGGCCGCGGGGGTTGTACCCCGAGACCAATGAACGACAGCGATGCGCCCGTGAGCACGACGATACCGGCATCAAGGGTCGCCTTGACCAACAGCGGTGAGAGACAGTTCGGGAGGATCTCACGGAAGAGAATATGCGGCGTGCTTGCACCGGAGATTTTTGCCGCCTGTATATACTCCTCGGAGACCTGACTCGCCGCGAGGCCACGGGCTAACCGTGCGTACCACGTCCACCACAGCGACGCGATGGCGAACATTGCGATTTCGAGTGTCGGCTCGAACGCCGAGGCGATCGCAAGGGCCAACACGAGCGGCGGGATGGCGAGGAACGTGTCTGTAATCCGCATGATGATGGTATCGATCCAGCCGCCCGTGTAGCCGGCGACGAGACCGAGCATGACACCAGTAGGGACGCCGATCCCCAAGACGACCGCAACCAGAGTCAGCGCGATTCGGTAGCCGAAGAGGACGCGAGTGAAGATATCACGACCCACATCGTCCGTGCCGAAGGGGTGGTCAAGACTCGGCTGCTGGAACGCGTTGGTGAAGTCCGTGAAGGTACCGGCGTGCTCTGGGTAGGGTGCGATGTACGGCGCGAACACCGCAGCGAGAATGATCCCGACAACGATGACGAGCCCAACGACGCTCATCGGCTGGTTTGCGAACCGGCGGTACGAACGGTACCATAGTTCGCGCCGCGCTGGCGAGACGAACCGATCGAGCGACGAGGTTTCGCTACTCATCGGTTGTCACCTGCAAGCCCGACTCGCGGATCGAGAACGCTGGCGAGCACGTCGACGATCAGATTCACTGTGACGAACACGACGCCGATCAGCATCGTTACGCCGACAATCGCGTTCACGTCCGAGGTCAACACCGACTGGACGCCGTACTTGGCAACACCGGGCCACGAGTAGACGATTTCGATGACGAACGCGCCGCTGAGTAGCCACGCGTACTGCAGCCCGAGAATCGTGAGCGTGGGTACGAAGGCGTTTTTGAGCGAGTACTTGTTGACGACCAGCCACGACGGGAGTCCGTACGCCCGTGTCGCCTCGATGTAGTCTTTGCCTTCAACGTCTATCATGCTTGATCTCGTGATACGGATCACCTGTCCCATCCCGCTGAACGACAGCGCAAGCGCTGGCAACAGGAGATGTGCCCACGCGTCGACGTGGGCGGCGAACGATCCCGAAAGAAGTGTGTCGACGAGCATGAATCCAGTCGTCCGGACGACCTCCTCGCCGTACGCCGACGAGAGGCGACCCGTAATCGGAAACCAGTTGAGGTAGTACCCGAAGACGAGCTGGAAGACGATGCCGACGAGGAAACTCGGCACGCTCACCGTGGCAAAGGCGAAGAACCGAGTGACGTTGTCGACGGCTCCGCCTCGGTGCTGGGCAGCGAGGATCCCAAGCGGAATGCCGAGGACGACCATGAACCCGAAGGCGAGCGAGATGAGTTCGAACGTCGCGGGCAGTTTGGTGACGAGATCCTCCACAACTGGGTTTCGCGTCTGGAGGCTCTGGCCGAGATCGCCGACGAGGAGTCGGCGCATATACTCGATATACTGTGCCGACAGGGGGCCGTTGAGCCCCATCTCTGCGGCGAACTGCTCGACCTGTTGCTCGCTGGCCATCGCGCCGAGTGCCAACCGGGCTGGATTCCCCGGCAGCACCCGCGAGATGACGAAGATGAGAACCGACAGTCCGAGCAGACTGGCGACCATCCCTGAGAGGCGGCGCAACAGTTGGCCTACACGTGTCATTAGACTTGGTGGAGATCCCGGAACGTGTATTCGAAGCCTTGTGCTGGCCGGAGGGTGAGCCCCTCAACGTCGTTCTGGAAGCCGATTGTTTTGACCGTGTGGTAGAGGTGCATATCACAGTAGAGATCAGCTAGGGTATTCTGCAGTTCCCGGTAGATCTCGGCACGGGCTTCCGGGTCCGGCGTCTGGCGTGCCTCATCGATGAGGGCGTCGACCTCGTCGTTGTCGAGATGTTCCATGCTCATCCACGTGTTTGCGGCCTCCGAGTGGAACTGGTTGTAGAACATCGAATCCGGCGAGGGATAGGTCGGAACGTAGAACACTTGGCTCGTATGTGGGGTGTCTTCCGGTGACGTAGCCAACTCTGTGATCGTCCCCCACGTCTGAGGATTCAGCTCAACGTTAATCCCGATATCTGCCATGTTATCCTGGAAGAGCAGGGCAATCTGCTCTTGGAAAGCGTATGACTCGGTGTACGTGTTCGTGATGGTGAGTTCGCCCTCCGAGTAGCCAGCGTCTTCGAGGACCCGTCTCGCTCGATCCGGGTCGTAGGACGGTTGCAAAACGTCTTCGTCGTGTTCGCCCCACGTCGGCGGCAGCGGTCCCTGTGCGCGATTCATTTTCGGCCGAATCGTATTGACAACCTGCTCGTAGTCGAATCCCCACGCGATCGCCTCGCGCACGGCGCGGTCATCCGTCGGAGCTTTCTGGGTGTTGATTTTGTTGTACAGTAGGCCGAACGTCGGTATTTCTTCAACACGTGCGTTGTCCGATTCGTCGATGGCTTGGTACGTCTGGGAGTTCTGGTACTGACCACTCATATCCAGATCGCCGTTTCGCATCAGCGTTCGAACCGTCGAATTTTCAGTAATGATCTGGACTTCGACCGTATCGAAGGAGCCGTCGGGGAACTCGCCAAAGTAGTCGTCGAAGGCGGCGAAGGTGATGGAATTCCCCCGCGAGAAGTCTTCGAGTTGGTATGCACCGGATCCGGCGTCGTTGTTGTTGATGTACGCTTGCCCGTAGTCACCACGGTCGCCGTACTCGCCGTCTTCTAAATTGTCCATGATCGTCGCCTTGTCGACCATGAACACGAGAACCATGATGGGCAAGAACGGCGCGTACGACCGGTTCAACTCGAAGGTGACCGTCTGCTCGTCTTCGACAGTAATGTTTTCTTTGTCGAGGACGCCGCTCAACAGCGAGGCGTACCCCTGGTCGAGATCGATAAAACGCTCCGTGGAGAATTTTACGTCCTCGGCAGTAAACGAGTTTCCGCTGTGGAACGTCACATCCTCACGCAGGGTGAACGTGTAGGTCGTGCTGTCCTCCGAAACGGTCCAATCGGAGGCGAGATTCGGTTGAATTTCACCCTCGCTGTTGGGAAACACGAGCGGATCGTAGAGGTTCACAAGCACCATCGCTTGCACGTAATCGGTCCCTTTCGCGGGGTCGATTGTGCCGATCCGCTGTGAGACGTTTGCAGTGAGCGTTGAGTCGGAGCTGCTGGTTGTGCCGTCGGAGCTAGTGGTCGTGTCTTCAGAGCCTCCTGAACCAGTACAACCGGCGAGACCGGCCGCCCCGACAGCACCGAGACCCGAGAGGAACCGACGCCGGGATTTGTTCGTGAGGAGGTCCGTGACCGAAACCTCGCCTGCTACCTCTTCGGTTGGCTCGGTGGTGTCGTTCATTGGAACCTCCCATGAACGGATCTTTTTAATTTTAGACTGTGCACTCTTTCCTTCGGAATATGGGCATTCATATTCATTCTCGGAACATTGAGCCAAATACTACACACATTTATAAGAATTACGCAACATACATATTTTTTCGATTGAATTCTCGTTCGCGATGTCCGAACGGGAGCGTCAGTCGAGAGACGCATTGCGAGGTCACGAGGAAGAATAACCAGTCAAACAAAGGTTTTCACCCAGAATACAACAAACACGTACAGTATCGACTGCATATTGTTCGCGATATACGAACGCTAAAGTAGTTTAAGCAAACAAATAAGTATATGTCAAACACGAACAGCGGGGGACGGACGCTACAGACGGTCTCGATGGCTGCCCGGGTGATGTCGGTGCTTAAGGAAAACGACGGTGTCGGCGTTACCGAACTCGCGGCCGAACTCGAGATCTCAAAGAGTACTGCGCACGCACACCTAACAACGCTCGTGGAAAACGAGTTCGTGATTAAACGCGATGGGCAGTACGAACTCGCACTTAAATTGTTCACGGTCGGACAGTACGTCCGCGACCGGAATCCACTCTATCGCCATGGGAAGCCACAGGTCGACCAACTCGCAAGCGAAACGAGTCAGTACGTCCATATCGTCACGGAAGAAAACGGACGCGGTGTCAACCTCTATCAGGTGAAAGGCGACACGAGCGTCGACGGGGAATACCAGACGACCAAACCCCAACAACGGGACCATCTCCACTATACAGCCTCTGGAAAGGCGATTCTCGCGCACCTACCCGAGGAGCGACGTCGGGAAATTATCGAAACCCACGGCCTTCCGAAACGAACGGAAAACACCATCACGAGCCGTGAGACGTTGCTTGAAGAGCTACAAGAGATCCGTGAGCGAGGATACGCCTGCAACGATGAAGAAGAGATCAAGCGATTTCGTGCGGTTGGGACACCAGTACAGGCTCCCGACGGAGAGGTGCTCGGTTCGTTGAGTGTTTCCGGTCCGACGAGCTTCATGCAAGGCGAACGCTTCCGGGAGACCATTCCCGAACGACTTGTGAGTTCGGCAAACGTCATTGAAGTAAATCTCAATATGCGCAACCGGCGGTAAGATCGAGGTTGAATACTCGTTCTGAATGGGTGATGGCGCCTGGATGCTGACGAATTCTGCGTTCCCCAGAGCCGAACAAGCAGCATGAGAATTATTCATAGGCCATAGAATGTAAATAACACTTGAGAAGCTATTAATTGGATTTACTACTTAGTGGTGAACTCGTCCGCACCAAGTGCACATCTTCCCTGCGCTGAAAAATGAGAATAGAACTACCCGTATTGACAGGGACGACAAACAAGTGCCTATCCGAGTCAAAGATGGCAATCCAATAGATAATAAAGTATATTGTGTAAACGGCTCAGAGATCGGTGGTCCAGATTACGACCTACAATACGAACGGAACGGATATCCCAAAGATGATTATAGAGATGTAGGATACGCCGTCAGCGGATACTCGCAACATAGAGTCTTAGCCGGACCCCATATGTTTCGCGCCACATATGGAGTGGATGATTATGACTGGCAATTTGAAGGGATTAAATCCGCAGACGATGGATGGACTTATTCGATGTAGAGTTACAATGGTCTTGATGACCATGTCGACACTGAGGATCACGCGAAAATTGAGAATGCGGAAATCGGTATTCGTAGCGATGGGTTGATTGTAGAATACTATGAACGAGGCCACACAAATCGGGATTCATTTCAGAGGCGGGTTACGACTACTGTGGCGGACAGAGGCGTTGTTACGGAACCGTCATGGATTCCCACTGCTGAGCGTGAAGAAGCAGCTGACGACAATGAGAACCCGTACGAATATGGTCCAAATGACGTTGACAGTGACGGTGATGGACTATGCAATGAGATCGGCTGGTAATCGAGTTATACGATTACTCGGTTGCGATGAAACATCTGTTCGTCTTAATCCACGGATCAAACCGGGATCTTTCCTCGATATGATTCTCTGCGTCCCAACTCGTAGCTATAGTGGCATTTTCCTCACTTGTATATAGCAAGTTGAACGACAAAGACCGCCCCAGTCGACTCATTGGCGGCGGTCTGTAGCTGATTACTTGAGGCACTCGGGGGGTTTCGATCCTCTACCCATACGTCGCCACCGTATCTGTCGACCAGTGACTGAACGAGATACAGCCCGATCCCGGTACCGTCGCTGTCGAGTCCCTGCTTTCCTTTGCCGAAGATCGTTTCTTTATGTGCGTCGTCGACACCCAGCCCGTTGTCAGCGATCCGGATTTCGACGGTCTCATCGAGACAGTCTACCGATACCCAGATACCGGGCGTCTCTTGGCGGTTGTGCTGGATCGCATTTTTCAAAAGGTTCCGAAAGACTGCATCAAGCAGCTCATCCGCCGACACCATCACGTCCGGAATTGATCCCTCAATGATGATTTCGGATTCGGGATACGACTGCCTGACTGCGTCAATTTCGGCTTCCAGAACCGGCCGCAGAGCGACCGGCTCCGGCTGGGGGTCTGTTTGGAGCATCACTTCGGCCAGTTCCCGGGCGGTTGTCGTCAAGTCGACGGCATTGTTGGTGGCTCGACGAATCACCGACAGATGTTGCTCGTTGTGCTCATTCTCAGTCTCGCCGAGCATCTGGGCATATGCATCGATGAGCTGGAGATCGTTACGGATGTCGTGGCGGACGACACTATTGAGTAATTCGAGTCCGTCACGCTGTTGTTCGATGCTCTGGGCAGCAACCACACGTTCTGTGACATCAGTCTGGATGCCGAGGATTCTCTCCGGCTCGCCGTCGGCGTCGGACTGCACCACGCCGCGGGTCTGAATCCAGCGGTAGCCGCCATCGGGATGGTCGACCCTGAAATCTGCTCGGTATTCCTCGCCTGTCTCGATGGCGTGTTCGATGTTGGCTTCGACTGCTGCGAAGTCGGTGTCCGAAACCCGGTCGGCGAAGGCTTCGACAGTCCCGGGAAACGCACCGGGGTCGTAACCGTAGAGGCGTTCGGAGGCTTCATCGAAAATTAGTTCTTCGGTGTCGAGGTCTAACTCCCAGACACCCGTATCGGTCTCAGCAAGGGCGAGTGAGAGCCGGGTGTTGAGCGCCGTCAGCTGCTGTTCGCGGCGGTGACGTTCGGTGACATCCTGGAGTAATAGTTGGTTGCCGATGGGCGACTCCCCGCGGACTACCGGGCTGAGGGTAACGTCGAAGACACCAGCGTCGGTTTCGACGGTTGTGGACTGTTCGGCCGACGCTTCGAGATCAAACGGTTCGACGAAAGGACCGAGCGCGTCGACGCTGGGTCGACCGAGCAACTCCGGCTCCGATTCCCCGAGGAACCGACGTGCAGCGTCATTGAGGCTTACCACGACCCCATCCATGTCGAGGGTGATCAGTCCCTCGTCGAGTTGTTCGATTGCCGTTCGACGAGCGACCGGCACCGCTGCAAATAGGTCGTGGCGGTAGACCGTATAGCTGAACGCGACTGCCGTTCCGATGTAGCCATACCCCATGTAGTTCGGCGTCGGCTCCGGACCAAACCCGGTGATGTGTGCAAATCCTCCAATCGCTGGCAACAGCAGCCCCCCAATCAATGCGAACAGTTGTCGACGATAGCCCCCCTGCGCGCCGGTGGCAGCTCTAGCGAGCAGGCCGATCGAGACGAGCAAAAACGCATAGCTGTAGACGACATACAGCCAAAACAGCGGGCCGTAGTCTTTGGCCAGTATGACGTAGCTGCCGACCTCGTTGAGGCTCAGTTGGTAATGCAGCCCATGGAGTGGATTAGTGATCACGCCGATGATGGTGATCACTGGGAGGCTGAACAACGCGGCGTACTGGCGATGGGAGAGATCATAGCCAATATACACCAATACATATGCCAACAGGAACGCCACCACTGAAGCATCGCCGAAATAAATGAGAGTGTTCAAGAACTGTTTGGCCACCAATGTCGTGGCGGCCAGTCGTATTGCGAATACTCCGAGCGAAAGCGCAATCGAGGCGACGAGTCCGGCTGCAAGTAGTTGCCCTGGCGCGCGTCGACTGGCCTGTCGACGCCAGAGCAGATACCCGACGTTCACCCACAGCAGCACCGAGCCGAATAGCAACGGCACCGCGCTAGGGTGTGACTGCCAAGTCATGCGATTGTTCTGTGGAGACAGGTAGAAAACATTTCGATTATAGTAATATTACTAAAAAGAACGTTGATCAGTCGAAAACTACTGGTTATTATTTATCGATAGAGATCGGCAAACAGTTTTGTTGGGCTATGGTTGTGAATCCAGTTGCTACACTGCCACTCTGAGTATAGCATCGATCCACATAACCGAGTTGTTCAAGAAGTAGCTGGAGGAAGTAGCTCAGATGAACACCCACAAGTTCCAACCAAAGGTCAGCCGGTACTCCCGGGCTGGACCAAAAAGTATTTTTTCTTGAGCGGGGCGGCGATGCTCAATAGAGACCGTGAAAATAATCATGTGAAACTACGTGGCTGGGGGCCCTCGTGGCTTATCTGCTAGAGACATGCGCTGTGCTCGCGAGTCGATTTCACCATCAAGCTCTCGCATAAACTCGTCGACGGTGTTTCCCATAATCATCACCGGTCGATCATGATTGAGCAGCCGATCCAACACGGCTGCCGGATCGGCGCCGGAGTCGATCTCCTTGACTTCACACGTCGTTTCATTCGCGAATACTGAGCTGTCACTACCCATCACGTATCCAACGTCGATAACACCACGATTGGCGAGGTGATCGAAGTACGAAACGAACGAGGCGGTTCGCCCGCGCCGATCCGGACGCAAGAAAACAAACGGAGTGATGCGGTCAGATTTCTCAAGGGCCTGTCTGACCGCTTCTGTACTCTCGACGTCGTTCACCTCAGCGGCGTTGAATACGAGCCCGTTCGGGATGGCAGTCCACTTCGGCTGGATCTGTGTGAGATACGTTTGGATCTCATCCGCAGGAAGGGGGGGTTCATCGACGGCTATAAGTGTGTGGTTCACTGCGTGAACCGTCTCCGCTCCAAGCAACCCTTTGTGTTTCTCAGGAATTGTTACTTGTTCGATCGTCGCCCCGGTGGCCGTGACCTCACGCTCCAGATACTGGTAGATGACTGGATTTTGCTCACCACACACGACATGGGCACTAGAAGGGACTGATTTGGCGAACGACCGTGCGATCTCAGCCCGAGTCTCGCCGAGCGTGTCTTGGTGATCACGCCGGATGTTGGTCAGGACAATTATATGTGGGTGTATGAATGATTCGTTAATCAGGCGCGTGGTGTACTCCGTGATACCTTGATTCTCGAAAATTGCGACATCGTCAGGAGCGTATTCTGCAAGCTTGGGGACGTACTCTCGTAAGACGCCAATATTTTCGTACAAGGTCGTTCTGGGTCCTTGGCGGTTCAGCGGGATCACTCCATTATTGTGAATCAGATGTGGCTGATTCCCCGTGATTTTTGTCAGTGTATCGTACCCGCGACGCCTGAACACGTCGTTAAGTCGGCGAGTGGTCGATGATTTTCCACGGATGCCAGAAACAACGATCCGAGTGTCAATCTCCTTGATTTTTTGATTGTGTTTGACCCCTCGGTATGGGAGCGTCGCTAACGAGCGAAGCGCCGCCAGTATAGATGTTGAGCCGACATCAAATGACGACTGCTGTTCCTGGTTCCTAAAGAGGAACACCGTTACTGTGGCGCTGGCGTGTGTACAGAATGCCTTGGCAGCCGCTAGAGCACCGGCCTCGGTTTCGTATGCTGTTGTCGATTGCGTAAGCACTTCACCGTCGTCTTCAAGAACCCACTCGTACTGCCCGGTAACATTGACAGTAACACACTGCGCGTCAGTAACGCGATCGCTCGCTTGGGTACCCTCGAACTGTCGCTCCGGGATATTTTTGACGACTGATGCCGCTGCACGGACGCGGTCGACGGCTGCACGAGCCTGATCGGGCGAATCAAATGTTGTTTGCGACTGGCTCAAAACGAGACTGCCGGTTCGCAGTCGCCACCACCACCCAGCTTCGGTGTCGTACACCTCGAAGTGGACATCCTCCATCACGGATCCACCTTGTGTGACGCCTCATCGAGAGTAGCGCCAGTCTCGTTAGAATTACCAGGTTGGTTCAAGATAGATTGGTCTGAAATCGACTCTTCGTCAGGTTTCCGGACCGTTCGCCACTCAACGTACCCAAAGCACACGGCGACGATACTCAAGCCGATTACTGCTTCGGTGATGCCGAACTGCCGGGGGAAACCCCTCGGTAAGACCGCCCCGGTGAGTCTTGTCAAGCACAGTAAAAAGACGAACGAACCAAACTGAAGCGGGACGAAAAACCGTCGGCTCGCCGGCTGTGCAACGTGGACGTTGTACGCGTTTACCCCGGCCAGAATGCCGACAAAGAACGCCGAGAGACCGCGGGTGATTCCCAGTTCGATCGACAAAGGCACGGCCGCGACGATCCCAAACGCTGCCCCGATGCCGACAAGTACGCGCCCGTACAACAGCGATGAATAATGAATCACTTGCAGGGTAACGTATGAAGCCATGATCAGACAAACATATAGATAGACGAGCCGGCGGTCCGCAAGCGAAAAGATTGCAAGCAACGCCACCGAAACCACGCCAATCTGGATGTCGTACCGTTCGCGAACACGTTCAGACAGGAGCATCCCGACCGCGAACAACAACACAGTCACGAGCCGAGGAAGGATAACCGGCGATAAGGGCTCGTTGACAGCAACGCCTTTCCATGTCGCCACATCTGCTGTGCGCGAGTAGAGCGTAATAGGCGCCGCAGTCGCAAGTGTGGGCGCGAACTCCGCCGAGACCAGATACCATCCGAGTCCAAACAGACATACGAACAACACCACCGCGGTGAGTAAGTCCCAGCGACGGGTCTCGACATCGAGTTGGTGATAATTGTATGCAGCAAGGCCAGGCAGGATACTCCCGACGAACACGACCGTCTGAAAGATATCTTGAATAAGAAAACCAAACGTCAGGAAGATTGTGACTGGTATCAGACTCCCAATAAGGATCGCATAGATCAACTCGGCACGGCCGTAAATTAGTGTGTTATCTTTCAACAATTGGAGGCCGATGTACGCAAGCGCAGCACTGAGAACGTAGATCGGCAGCATAACGAAGCTTTTCAGGGTATACACGGCGAGAACCGGTATCGCAATTGTGCCACCCAGCCGGTAACCGTACACCTGTGTCAGTCCCGCCACCGCGAGGAGTCCAAATGCGGTGACAATAACCGCGACGATCACTGCCAGCTCACCTCACCGTCGACAGGGATCACACGGACAGTTGCTCCGGACGAACCCCGAATGACATCGAACTGCCGGCCGCCGGCAACCTCGGTCGGCTCCCACTCAACGAGGCTCAGCGTGTCGAACGCCGCACGCAGGATATCGACGCCATCCGGTGGGCTCAGAAACACGAAGACGTCGATATGGGTGGCCTCATCGGGCCGCTCTAATTCAAGTGAGAAGTCAGTCCATTCACGCTCCGTCGACGCGAGTGACATCTCTTGGGATTGGAACGAACTTCCAGATGTGTCGTTGTACCACGAGACCAGCAGTCGAAGCTCTCCGTCTGCGTTCGTCCGGTATGATCCCGACAGCGTGAATTCCTTGTTGGAGACCGGCAGGCGGTTCCACGGCGAGAATAGTGCTCGGTTCTCGTTTGCTTGAACGCGTACTAGTTCGATACCTCCGGACCCATCTCGCCCTATAGGTTGGTCGCTGCTACGGGATTCACGGCCGTAGCGCCACAGCGTGCCTTCGTATGCGTCACTATCAACATCGTGATCATCGAACGACCCGGTAAGGAACCGCTCACGACCAAGTTGAACCGAGTCATCGGAGTCGGTAACCCACCCGCGAACCCTACGTTGGCCCCCACCGTCAAGGGCCAGTTGTTCGGGTGTAGGCCTTTCGTCGTCAGGCTGGTATACCAATGTATCCTCGGTAATCATGAACGAATTGTCCGAGAGTCCCGCGAGTTCCCACGTCAGCCGGTCTCGGAGCGGTCCAGTCACCCCGCGTGGGATGTAACCCTCAATGAGGATCGGTTCCGCCCGTGCCGACTGTATTCCGTCGGGAGAGATTGTCACCTGCAGGATGAACGATCGATAAGTAGCCCAGAGGTTCTGGTCAAAGAAGAGGTTCCCCATCGACCACGCGACGAGCGCGCCGTCACGGGTCTCAAGTCCCCCTGACACGTGTGGGTGGTGGTTCACGACCAGATCCGAGCCGGCAGCGATCGCGGTGTCGGTCAAATCCTGGAGTTCCCGCGTGGGCGTGCGCTGGTACTCCTCCCCGCCATGGATTTGTGTCACGACCACGTCCGCTTGGTCGGTCGCAGCCTCCACGCCGGCACGAATCGTTTCGGGCGTCGCGTCGGCAACCCCCGCACTGTCCCGAACAGTGAGCGTTTCGTCTTCTCGATTGACAGTATACGTCCCAGTCGTCTCGTCGGCCGCCCAATCGCGCTCGTATTGTCTGCCCGCTGTTGTCGTTACCGAAACGAATCCGACAGTCACCCCGTCGCGTTCGAGAATGGCTGGAGCAATGGCGGTGGTGGAGTCCGAACCGGCGCCGGAATGGGCGACTCCGACCCTGTCGAGAGACTCAATCGTCTCTTCAAGCCCTGGCGTGAGGGCATCGAAGGCATGCGTGTTCGCAAGTGCCGCATAATCGATTCCAGCGTCGGCCATCGCCGCTGCAGCGACAGGATGGCTGGTGAAAACGAACGCCTTTGACGGGTGCCTCCATTCTGATGTCGTCAGCGGCGTCTCCAAATTAATCGACGCAATATCTGCGTCCCCGAAGAGTGGTGAGACCGAGTCAAGCAATCGGTCATGAGAGTCCCGACGGTCTGTCGGTTGTAACCGGTAATAGAACCGGAGTGGGTCGTCTCTCGGCTCGTAGTACCGCCGTCCGAACATCACGTCCCCGCCAAATGCTAAACTGACCGACTCCTCGCCCGAATTCAGTTTGATACTTCTTGCCGATCCTGGTGCGACTGCCCTCGTGACTGAGCTGCACTCCGGGTGGTCAAATCGAACCCAAGCCGGGAAGCCACCGAGAGAGACGTTGTATGTTCCATCATCGTCGGTTGTGGCTCGTGCGATTTCCCTGCCGTTTCGATAAGCGGTCACTGACGCGTTCGATAACGGGTCACCGCCCGTGGTGACAGTACCGGTGACTGCTGCTTCGTCGCCGGCAGCGTCCTGAATCACCCGCTGAATTCTCTGAGAGCACCCAGAGAGAGATGCCATTCCAGCGGCTGTGATCCCCAAGACTTCCCGTCTATTCACCTTAGCTACTATTATTATATCAATATATATGAAGTGAACGATAGATCAGCGCCACCGTTCGTTATCGAATGTCAATACCGAACTAACAGTCGACGTGTTCTATGAGGATTATATCATATTGAATCAAAATAGGCGAGTACGGAGTCAGTACCTGTGAGAGACCGTTGCTGATCGCATGAAGGAGGCGCTCGATGAGTTCATCGACTAAGAGACCATGCGTGATGGGGACCTCGCCGGACACGCCTTCCACCAGGTCGGCGCCTACGAGAGGCCATCGGCCTTGATGTACGATCAGTACGACGCGACAGTGATCGCCATGACTGCTACCTAACCACAACGGTTCGATGAGGCGGCAGAGCTGGTCGACGACCCCGATATATACTTCGAGGCAACAGCACGCATCCAGTACGAACATCAATCCGCCGACTAAGGGGAATATCGGTGCTCAAGAGGGCCGAAATCGTACGCTGACGCAGCCGCGGAGCTTCGCACTGCGGTCGAATCGGATATATCGACACTTGCCGTCTGCAATACGATTGACAGCGAAAGAGCCCTGTTCGATCAGGTTACTGCCGATGAACCAGCGCTCTTGGACGTCAGTGAGATCTACGTGGACCCACTCGAAATCGTTTGACCGAGTTCGCGTCGCGGACCTAATGGCATTCGTTGTCTCGAAGCCGGGGTAATGACCCACAACGGACGTGGGTCCTCCGGGTTGACATCATCTGTTTCGTCGCTCATACTCTGATCATGTGGTCGTAGACACGTTCGGTCGTTTGGATATCTTTCCATCGGGCCGAGAGATACGACGATAGGAGACGAGTAGTATCCGACGAGAGCCCGAGCCGTTTCGGCGATGGGCTGTTGTCATTCGGGTAGTCCTTCTGGATCTCTGCGGGCAGGTACAATTCAGTGTTCCCTTCTCGAAGCATCCCAACGTCGACGGCGACGAGTTCGCCGACTCGAAGGCCAGTATCGTACATCAGCGCGATGATCGCGTCGTTGCGCTGTTGGAGATACTCGCACCCTGCTCGTAGCACGCATTCCTCAGGGCGTCGACTTGATCAGGAGTGAGCCAGACTCTCGCCCGAACTTTGGAATTTGCATTTGATGGCATAATTGAATAGCCTGTTTATAAGTAAAATAGGCTGAGGGTAGTTGAACTTTGGAGTCTTTGTAGACTCCAAAGTTCAGTGATTGACCGTCTAGAGAGGGGGGGCAGGTATGGTAATCATGAGCCGACCAGCTCCACAGATTGCTTTACTTAGAACAACAGTAGGCCAGCTGGTGCAAGAAATAACCGACACCCTGCTCGGGAAACCGATACTGTAAGTGTACGAACAGAAATTGTCAATAGCGAAAGGGGATGGGTGCCCTCGGCCCTCTTCCACAGAGGTCTCCCTAATCTATGCGATTTGACATTGCAGTCAAACAAATAAAATAGTATCGATAATTCACTCGTTTAATCAAAAATATGTCTGTTCGGGTTTCGATTCCTCCCGATTCGTGTTTGCAGTCTCTCAGACCGGCTTCATCAGGACTCATACAACTTGGTCACACGAGTCAATGCTATACTTACGCTCGCAGTCTTGCAAATCCGTAACCTAGTTTTCAATTACCGCTACTTTCACTTCTACGGACAACGTTGTTAGCGCATTCAAAAAACCCGGTTTCTCGAACAAGATCCAACACAAGCCTCCCCAAGCAGACCCACCCTACTATCTGATAATATGACATTCAGAAAATTTTTATAAATAAATAAGCTTATAAGCTGATCTACAACGGTAGCCATACCCAATATTTTAGGTCGTATTATTAATTTGTCTGGATACATATCACAAATGTCGGGGGCAAGCGAGGGGCCTTGGGGGCCACCCCCGACAGTAACACCCACGTGTTTTACCCACTTATAACGCAGTAACAATACTCAGACACAGTCAGTATGGTGTCGCTTCCACTATATCTTGGGCACGAATGCAAACAAATACACGTGTACTGGACATATCATGACTAATGGAAGACGGTACGACTCCCCGAGAAAACAAAAAATACGGACCTGACTGGTACCGAGTGCTCACTGAGCAAATAGACGATCTCATAACAGTCGTCGATACCGACGGGACAATAACGTACGTTAGTCCTGCTGTCACACGGATTCTCGGCTATGATCCAGAGGAATTGGTTGGCTACGAGGGATACGATTTTGTCCATCCTGAGGATCGAGAACGAAACGCCGACGCGATAGAGACTGTTCTATCGAATCCGTCTACATCCGAGACTGTCGAAGTCCGATTCCGCCATGCCAACGGCTCGTGGCGGTGGATCGAGGCCACAATACGGAATCGACTCGACGACGACATTATCGATGGGATTCTCCTTAGCAGCCGGGATATCACTGAGCGAAAAGAATACGAGGCCGAAGCCCAGAAGCTCGCCGAAGAGTACGATGCTCTCTTGAACAACGTTGAGGACGCCATATTTCTCCTCAATGTCGAAGAGAACGGTGAGGATATCCGGTTCGAATTTGAACGCCTCAGTCCGTCTTACGAACGTCAAACCGGCATTAAGACCGAGGAAGTCCAAGGCCAGACACCACGAGACGTATTCGGTGAGGAGCAAGGAGCTGAGTTAGAAGCGAACTATCACCGCTGTGTCAACGCTGGCGAATCCATCTCATATCAAGAGGAACTCCAGGTCGACGAAGGTGCACGTTTCTGGCAGACGAAACTTGCACCGGTAGTTTCCGATGGAGAAATAATTCGCCTCGTTGGGATCACTCGGAACGTGACCGACCGCGTTGAACGGGAGCGAAAACTACGTCAGCAGAACGAGCGCCTTGACGAGTTTGCAAGCGTTATTTCCCACGACTTACGTAACCCGCTCAACATCGCACATGGTCGTGCAACGCTTCTCGCAGAAGAAACAGAAAATGAGCATCTCGATCCACTGTTACGAGCACTCGATCGGATGGAAACAATCGTGGAGGACACGTTGACGCTTGCTCGTCAAGGCGACACAATAAGCGATACCGAGTCGATTCATTTGACTGACCTCGTCGGGAAGTGCTGGGCGACCGTCGACACAGATGACGCAGCTATCGAGATTGCCGATGAGACGACCATCCAAGGCGATCCCGACCGGTTACGACACGTGTTCGAGAACCTGTTCCGGAACGCTGTTGAACATGGTGGATCTGATGTGACTGTCCGCGTCGGCTCTCTCGATGAAGGGGGTATTTATATCGAAGACGATGGACCAGGAATTCCAGTCGAAAAGCGTGATGAAGTCCTTGAACTGGGGCATTCGTCGACACGTGGTGGCACTGGTTTTGGGTTGACTATCGTAAAGCGAATCGTAGAGGCCCATGGCTGGGAGTTGTCCATAACCGATGGAACCGATGGTGGAGCACGGTTTGAGGTCGAGATGGCTGAACAGGGCGAACTCGTGTGAGTTTCCAAATAATTTCTGCCCTCATACAATGAAAGAATATTCCAACGACTGGGATAGTCTATCCTCTCGTTTTTGTGCTGATCAAACCAGACAACTAGACCCCACTGAGCGGCCTGCTGTATTCGCACTCGCAGTCTCTCAGATTGGCTTGATCGGGCTCATATAAATCAATTACATGAATCAATGCTACACTTAGAGGATTGCTGCGACACTGCATGAGTGACGTATCCGTGGACAAGCAATCGACAGAATTCGTGCGGAATAGTGGCGTGAGTGATCAGGTCAGTCTCATATCATCCGATATTCAGTGTTGGACACCGTAGCTCGCCAGTTGACCAGCACGATACCGGCGCTGAGCCCAACTAGCGAACAAATCGCGGTGACGGCGGCGGCCAGGAGCGTCGACGGTGTAGCCGTGACGCCCAGTAACATTCATTTGGCCTAGTAATTTGCAAGTTGCAGCTCAATGCAGAAGACTGCCCCTTCTGGATCGTTGTCTTCGACCCAGACGCTGCCACCATAGCGCTCGACGAGTGTCTTGACGAGATGGAGGCCGATCCCCGTTCCGTCGCTTTCGAGTCCCTGGCTTCCACGGGAGAAGATCTCGCCTTGCAGTGAATCGGAGACACCGGGGCCATTGTCTGCAACACGGATGCGGACGATTTCGTCTTCGACTGTTGTGTCGACTGTAATCTCGGGGACTGGTTTGTCGTTGTGTTGAATCGCGTTTTTCAGCAGGTTTCGGAAGACCGCATCAAGCAAATCGTCGGCACGAACATCGACAGACGGGAGCGTTCCTTTGAGCGTCACAACGGCGTTCTGGTGTCCCGAGCGTATTCGGTTAATTTGTCCCTCAAGAGCCTTTGCGAGCGGCATTGATTTGGGCTCCGTATCCGCTTGTAGCATCACCTTGGCGAGATCTCGTGCGGTCGTTGTGAGGTCGACGGCGTTGGTTGCCGCGTTTTGGACCTTCGAAAGATACATTTGATTTGTATCGTCGAAAGAATTGTTTTCTGCAAGCAGTTCAGTATACGCCTGAATCAATTGGAGATCGTTTCTGATATCGTGTCGGACGACCTGGTTGAGGATATCGAGATTGTTTCGCTGGGTTTCGAGCCGCTGTTCGTACTGTTTATTGTCGGTGACATCACTAGAAACACCAGCGATTTTCTCCACAGTATTGTCGTCGTCTGTTACAACGTTGATTTCAGTCTGAATCCATCGCAGTCCCCGCGTGGGATGCTGAATGCGTTCCTGCTGGGCGAGTGACCCGTTGATTGCTCCATTTTTGAAATCCTCCATTGCCGCGACGACATCACCCTTATCGTCGGGATGGACATATTGGAGCCACGATTCGGGATCTGCGTAGGCCTCTTCGGGTGTGATACCGTAGATGTGTTCGACAGCATCGTTGACATACAGCGTTTCGGAGTAGTCTGCCGACACGAGGAAAAAAGCATCTTGGACGTTCTTGGAGAACTGCTCGAATCGCTGCCGGAGTGTTTGTAGCTCCTTTTCTCGCTGTTTTTGTTCATCGACGTCGATATGGATTCCAACTGCCCGGCGAGGCTCACCCTGGGCATCTCGGTCGACGATGCGCCCGAGTGTCCGGATCCATTTCCACTCGCCGTCGACTGTTCGCATTCGGTGTTCACAGTCAAAGTACTCCACCTCGCCATCTCTATGGGCATTAAGTTCTGTTTTGACAACCGCAAGATCATCAGGATGAACCCGACCCTTCCAGGAGTCTATGTCTGGTTCGATGTCGTCCAGAGAATGGCCGAGCATTTCAGCCCACTGTTCGTTGAACTCTACCCTATCGGTCTGCATATTCCAATCCCACACGCCGACGCCAGCTCCCTCAACGGCAAGTTTGAGCCGTTCGTTGAGTCCCTTGATCTCACGTCTTTGTTCGACTTGTTCGGTGATATCTCGTGTGAGTGCCAAGTATTGTGTCTCGTCGTCGACTTCGAGTTTCGTCACCCAGACTTCGACTGGGAACTGCGTCCCGTCTTGGGATTCATGCTTGCTGCTGATTTTCAGGGTTTCACCGGGCAACAGCTCCGTCCAGTACTCTTCAAGATCGGCTGGATCGACTCCAACTTCAATATCAGTGACATTCTGTCCGATGAGTTCCTTTTGTGTGTAGCCTAAACTGTCGGTAGTCTGCTCGTTGACATCGAGAATGTCTCCGGTTTTGTCGTGAACGATGATCGAATCTGGTGCCCTATCGAACAATGCTTGCAGGCGCTGTCGGCTCTGTTCGAGTTCGTGCTGTTGTTCTTTGAGTTCCGTTATCTCTCGACCGATGCCGATGATACGGGTGATTTCACCATCAGTCGTGACTGGGGTGAGCTTTGTCTGCCAGTAGGTACGCTCGCCGCTGAGTTGTAGTTGCTCTTCGTATGTGGTCGGTTCACCTCGGTCCAGACACTGCTGGTAGTTTGCTTCGAGCGTCGACCCGAGGTCTTCACCAAAGACCTCTACTGGTGTTTTACCACGAATTTCTTCGGTCGATTTACCGGTGAACTCTTCCTCACGTTCGTTGAATCGTTGGAATCGAATCGTCTCATCATCGTCGACAGAAAGCACAAATAGGGGGTCTTCACTGGCTTGGAACACTGACTCGTACTCACGAGCTAACTCCAGAAGGTCAGCTTCTCGTTCTTTTCGGTCTCTAGTATCGCGGCAAATGACGTAGGCAGCCCGTCCATCTTCGTACTCGCCATCGCTGACTGAGATCTCAACTGGGAGCCGATCACCATCTTTCGTTTCGAGTTCGATTTCGTATTTATTGGGAACGGGCTCCCCAGCGAGCCGTGATTGGTGATACGCCGCAACACGATCTTTGTCGTCCGGTGCAATAATTTGTGTCTTCGGTACTCCGTCAAGTTCTCCTTTCATGTATCCGGTCAGATTCCGGAGTTGAGGATTCGTGTAGACAATCTCTCCGTCCTGTGCAACGAAAATGCCGTCATCGCTCTCTTCGACAATTGTCTCGTAGATCGATACAGCCATTATTGTGTCTGCGTTAGAATTTCGGCATCTTAAGTTATCTGAATGCCATATAAATGGCACTCAAACGGGTACTCTGGTTGGGTATACCGCCCAGATCATTGATGCGAACCCGGCAGCCTCAACAGTCTTTGAGACTGAGACGGAGTCCCTCTTAGGGCGGTCGCTCCGCGAATTCCAACCGGAGTCATCCGATTTCGATACTGCCTGGGAGACGCTTCGTGACGGAGGAGGGTTTCAAGAAACGGATGACGATTACCGACAATGGCGAAGTCGACCGAACGATCGAGTACGTCGGTACTGCAAATATCGTTCCGGGACAGCATCTACTGATTACCCGCGACATCACCGCTCGGATCCAGCGGGAGACAGAACTTCGAATGAAAACACGTGCGATGGACAAATCACCCATCGGGATCACAATTAGCGATCCGCACCAGGAGGATAATCCGCTGGCGACGCTCCTTTCGGGAACCACGCCAAGATCGACGAGCTGGCGAAGCATCCGGCCGAAGGCTGGGTCTGAGGAGGGAAGACCTCCTCATTTGGCACCGTAGACCGTAGCTATAGGGGCTTTCCACGTTTCTACACAAGAGCGTCACCGCTAATCGTTACGAAGGGTTTGATGCAGTCGGAAGTCTGATTGTAATCGTTGTTCCGGACTGTGATTTGGGTACCTCAATTTCTCCGTCGAGATTCGTGATGATCCAATAGGCGAGGTACAGGCCGAGGCCTTGGCCGTGAACCAGTGGCTCTTCTTTCCCGTCAGCCAGAACTTGACGCTCGTCTTCGGGAAAACCAGGGCCCTCATCAGCGATTGTGATGAGTATCTGTTCGTCGGTCGTGGTAACGTTGACACCAACAGTCGGCTCTGGGCCGGTGTGTTCGGCAGCATTTTCAAGCAGTTCCCACAGCGCCGTCTCGATTCGTGGCAACGTCTCAGCGACTGCTGTCTCGGGAATCTCGGTTGTCACTGCAGTATCCGGATAGCGTTCTTCGAGTTGAGCGACCACATCGGAAATGATCGGAACGATATCCATGGGTTCCAACTCAGGAGACAGCTCGCGGTTCTCCTCGATGTGACGAGCTGATTCCGTGAGGTCCAACAGCCGGTTGGACGCTTGCACAATCGCATCAGCACTCGATTTAGCATCCCCATTGAGTTCGGCCGCTAGCATTTCAGCACGCCCGGTGATCACCGTCATTTTGTTACGAACGTTGTGCCGCAGCACGCGATTTATGACGCTAATCAAGCCTTCCCGCTGGCGTCTTTTACTCGCGTCTCGAACCATCACTTGCAGTCCAACAATATCGGCTGGTGTCCGCTCATCCTGGTCGACACTCGGCTCGTATATCGGAACCATCCGCATGTCGACGTACACAGTGCGACCGGATCGAGTTGCAACCGGGTGATCATGCATTTCGAGTGATTTACCCTCGATAACTTCCTCTATATGATTAGTTGCCTCGTTGAACGTCTCTTCGTCCGAGGCGAGCACAGAAATCGGCTCGCCGGTGAGTTCGTCAGGCGCGTACCCGAGGAACGCCTCAACAGTCGGCGAAACGAAACTGAACCGGCCTTCCAAGTCGATGCGGAAAATGAACGCGAAGCTCGCCGCCATAATAGCCCGATACAATTCGTTCCGTTGATCGAGTTCACGTTCTCGTTGGACCAGCTGCCGGCGTTGGCGTTCGCGCTCAGTAATATCGGCGAGCGCGAGGACCGTTACTGTCGAGTCGCCGGTCGTCATTGATCTGGACGAAACAAAATAGTAGTCCGACTGGTCGTCGCTGTCGCCGTCGCGTTCAATAATGCTCTCATCAGAATCTCGTGTGGCTGCCACTGCTGGGAGTACGCTGGCGAGTTTCTCTCCGACCGCCCCTTCAAGTTCCGGAAACACACTCTCAGCAGCTGACGAAAAATCTCGAATCCGATCGTTGCTATCGACAATGACTGCTGCAGCAGTACTGTGGGTCGCCGTCCGAACTGCCAGAAGTTGTTCTCCGAACAAAGACACCGCCCCAACAGCGAACGCTGCGACGCCGAGCGGTGCATAAATGAAGTCAATCAATACCGGTGTCATGATTGCAATAAGATCAAAGACGATAGGCAGCGCCAGCAGGCCGGTAACGATAGTCAGTGATCGTGTGTTGTACTCAGATTCGACATACAGTTCGAAGATCATAAACAGCCCAATGGCCGCAAGCACGTATGCCAAACCAGTTGAGACCCAGTGTATCACACCATGGTTGATTGCTAAATGTCGAAACGGTGTGGTCACTTCAGTTGTAGTAAAATACAATCCGTGAATCGGATTTGTAATTTTAATTGTCACGACAGTCAGAAACACACTACCAGCGAGTCGACGGAGTGTTGGATTCGTATGTAACCGTCGACCGGTGTAGGCAGACGCAAAGTAGAGCCATGCCCACACAGTTGCGAAGCCGAATACCAGTCCAACCGTGTACGTGATCTCTCGAAACGGATCTGGGACAATAAAAAAAGCCGTCTTGAGAATTGCCCAGAGACCCGTCGTCGAAAGAAGTCCGATCAATCCGTACCGTAGTTCAGCATCATTGAACGTTCTAGCCCGTGGAACCACCGAAAAACAGGCAAGCCCACTGAAAACAAACAGGCTCATATATGTGATACCAGTAGGCGTCATCCACGGTGCAGTCATTAATCTGCTTACTAGTTGGATCGCCGGAATATAAAAAAATCACCACAGCACCGACTCCTATCACGTGTCGACCAGACAGTGAGCCGAAATTCCAGATTGCCCTGTTAAGTAGGTGGATGAAGTAGCTTGAATCGACACCGACCAATGCCAACTGAGAGTCACCCACCACTCCCAAACTGGATTCAAAATGCCTATCTCCCTCTTGAGCGGTATCTCTGCAAGCAGTCGACCCATGACTCATTTACACACCACCAGGCAACGGAACTCATCGTAGAGGCCAATCCGGATTTCAGTGACGCTGATATCGACCACGCAATCGATTACCTACTCAAGCGCGGCTGGCTCTACAAGGTCGACGACCAACTTTTTATCACCGAGTTACAGTGTGAACAGCCAACAGAGTCAAACAAGTAATTATCTCTCTACTGGCAACCCAGTCGGAGGTGTGAATTATTTTCCGGCTCCGATGGCTGACCGTCGACGCCACAAATAAATTCCACCGAGGACCACCGCAAGGAACCACACCAGCAAACTGACGATGTAGAGCCAGCGATACTTCGGCCACTCAGTATACTCATTCAAAACACACGGGTATCGAGATAGATTGCTATCGGTAACCCGATCCCCGACCCAAGAAACAGAGCACCCAACAGGCCATCAGGAACTGCTGTCACGCCAAACAACGCCACCAGCCATCCAAGCGATGCTCCCAGTATCACGTTCTGCCAGCGTCTCGATAGAAGCGTTTCTGGCGACGATGACTGCGAATCCATCGACGGCTCCTGAGAAGTCGATACGTCCCCAGTATCGTTTAGAGGTGCATCATCAGAGCGTTCTGGCTCGTCCGACTCCGACTGTTCGACTGGCTCAATGAAATCGAGATACTCGGCAACCAAATCGAGTGTATCGTGCTCGTCGATTAGTTCGACGAGGCCATTACAATCGATGAGTTTCACGTTCAGGTCCTCAGCAATCTCTCTGGCCTGCCGAGAATAGCCGTTCGTCGTCACGGTCAGGACCTTGTCGACGTTCTCGAATTGCTGTCGAAGACTGGCGTACTGCTGGACATCCGGTGACCCGACAGTCGTATACATCGCTTAGTAACCATTCTTTTCCATTCACTCAATATGTGCTGAATATGCGTGTTCTATCTTGCACGGCTCGTTCTAACAGACTCCAGATGAGACTTTTTGTCATTAACTCCTATCAAAATCCATCATACCGCGGATTCAACAGGGATTTTCTGTTTTTAGGGTATTAGTATTTAAACAGCTACTCTTTTTGTTGAGAACGGATATCACTACCTTCTCATTGGGGATTTTTCGAGATGTGGATCGAATCAACGCTCGATATGTAGATTGAGTCGTAGTAATTCGTGCCGAGGTCGACTAGCTGGCCATACTCGATAAGGCTGACTTCGACACAGTCTCTACAGAGTGTTGCTTCATCGGTAGTTAGTAGTACTTTGACTACCTAAGTACAACTAATCATGTCGAGTAGTACACGAGAACCGGATGTAGTTCGTGTCTCGCAAAAGGGGCAAACCACGATTCCGAAGCCGCTGCGAGAGAAATTCGGGATCGACACGCCTGGCGAGGTGTTCATCTACGAAGAGGGTGAACGGATCGTCGTCGAGCCCGTCCCCTCTCTCGAAGAGTTAGGTGGCATCCATGCTAGCAAAGACCGCGACCGCGGAGAGATGATCGAGAAAGTCCGAGAGCACAAGCACAAAGAGATAGAACGTGACGAGGAACGTATTGATCGTCTCCGGTCGAGCGGTTCCCGAGACGAATGAGCGGAACATACGTATTCGACACCGAGGCGATCATTGCGTACCTCTACGACGAACCTGGCCGTGATGTCGTCGAAGAGTTCCTCACAGAGGTCCGCGATGATTCCGTTGAAGGGTTGATGGCTGAGACGAATGCTGCTGAAGTGTTCTACCTCATCGCCCGGGCCGAGGGCGTCGACGACGGTCCGACACCAGACTCGTTCCGCACTGCCGATCGGGATGTGCGGGCCCTCCAGAGATGGGGAGTCGTATTAGAACGGGCCAACTGGCGAGTGGCAGGTGAGGTGAAGGCAGATGGTCACATCTCACTGGCAGATGCCCACGCCGTTGCGCTCGCTGCCGAGACCGATGGAACACTCATCGCTGGCGGAGACGATGACTTCGATTCACTCCCAATTGATGTCGGCGTGACTCGCTTCAGAGACGAAAGCGTATGATTATCGATCTTGTAATCATTCGAAAAACGCCTGTTTCTCAAACAAGAGTAACGTTGACCAGTGCTTTATTTAGAGGATGGATGCGGCAAGACAATTTTATTTGTTCCTCGTCAAAATCGATGAACTAGCCGACCATTTCCTCTATCGTACAGTGGGTTCGTCGCCTGGATGACTCCTGCCACACTACCAATAGCTGCAACATCGGTGAAGAAATGGCGTCGGTTCACTGAAATGGGTCGACACGCAGTCTCTCGGCGGCGACCTCTACGACCTTCCTACCGAGTGGTGATCCTGTAGTCCCCAGCGTGTAGAGTTCGGCTTCCTCCGCCGGTGTCGCAATTGGGAGTCGGCTGACTGTGGTTCCGTTGAGACCGATTTCGATCTCCAAATACGACGAGGGATACGAACACAGTGCCGGTGCTATTAGCTCCGTAACTCCCCGTTCGTGGTGGAATGATGGAATATGGTGATGGCCACTAATAACGAGTACAGGAGCATTCTCCGAAAGAATATCCAACAGTTGCTCACTGTTCGACAGGCGGAAGTTCTCGCCGAACTCGTCGTCGTGTTCTGGCTGTGCAAACAGATTGTGATGGAGGACAACAATAGACGTTGTTGTCTCGGAGAGAGTTGAGGCAAGCCAGTCGAGTTGCGATTCTGAGAGGCGTCCACCCCAAGTGTCCCGAAGCGAACTGTCCGGCATCGTCGCGCTATTCAAACAAAGCAGATCGACATCTCCAATCCGTCTACGGAACGGGTATCCGGTTTCCGTGTACCGCGCCGCAAACGACTCGATGGACGGCACCACGTGATCAACGTACGACTTCGGCACGTCGTGGTTGCCAGGGATCGTCACGACTGATCCGAGTGGGTCGACGAGTTCGTCGTATCGTCGGAAGTTGTGGGGTTCCCCGTCTTTCGTCAGATCACCGGCGACGACGATACCGTCCGGCTCTCGTGATCGAACCTCGTCGACAGCTCGTTCTAAGAATGCCTCGGTTCGGTGGTAACATTTCCACGTCCCGGAGGCGTCGGTGGCAAGATGCGGGTCGGCGATCACCGCGAGGCATGTTGGTGTCAATGCCTGTATATCGGGTACTGTTGGCGATGATACTGACCGACAGTCGCCCGGTGGGTGCTGTTGCATCAATGTTTTTGCCCCCTCCGATCACTACTCGAAGCCCCGTCGTGGATCGGATTTTCGTTGGGTGTCCCGTTGTTATGATTCGAACTAACCTCGTGGATTCGACTCGTGTCGATATCCATGGCGATTTGGTCGCCCACCGTGAGATCAGTCACCGCGTGCCGATCACATTGGACGGTGAGTTCGGTCCCCGTCTCGGTGTCAACAATGGCTTGGACTCGCTCACCGAGATAAAACAGGTTCGTGATCTCCGCGTTGATTGGCCCGGAGCCGACCTGAAAGTCATCGGGTCGGATCGCAAGCCGTGTCTCACTGTTGTTCGGCAATCCAGCCGGGCCCGTCTCGCCGAACTCGAAGTCGACGACGCCATCAAACACGGTTGCAGGAACGATGTTCGAGGTGCCGATGAAGTTAGCGACGAACTCATTGGCGGGCGATTCGTAGATCTCGGCCGGCGAGCTGACCTGCTCGATGCGGCCCTCGTTCATCACGGCGATCCGGTCACACATCGCCATCGCCTGCTCTTGGTCGTGTGTGACATACAATGTTGTCACACCCAGGTCGTCCAACAGTTCGCCGAGTTCTTGACGTAAGGTCTGTTTCAACTTCGCGTCGAGACCCGTCATCGGCTCGTCCAACAGGAGAATCCGCGGCTCGATGGCGAGTGCCCGTGCGAGCCCGACACGTTGCTGTTGACCACCCGAAAGCGTTCTGGGTGCTCGATCAGCCAACTCCCTAATATCGAGCAGTTCGAGCAGTTCATTGGCTCGCTCCCGGCGTTCCTGTTTGCCGACGCCGTGCATTTTCGGCCCGAAGGTCACGTTCTGCCGAACGGTCATGTTGTTGAACAGCGCGTACCCCTGGAAGACCAGTCCGACGTTTCGGTTTTCGGGTGGCACGTGAGTGACATCCTCGTCGTCGT
>Ga0306887_100100_pt1 | contig 33739 bp, 38 predicted proteins | sample AntDeeMetagen138_FD_190453 | JGI IMG/M metagenome (GOLD analysis project Ga0306887, IMG submission 190453) | Saline lake microbial communities from Deep lake, Antarctica - Metagenome #138 (v2) (version 2) | ecosystem: Environmental > Aquatic > Non-marine Saline and Alkaline > Saline | place...
AGGCACTTAAAACATTCGTTCAGCATACCAAACGTATCAGCACTGTCGGATTCATCCCCGCCGTGAACGGCGAGGCTTTCTCCTTGATTTTCCGTAATTATAATAAAAATAAACGTTTATATTATGTTGCGTACCAAATACCAGTTCCAATAGATATTACGGCTAGTGTATTTATTAATATCCAATCACCTCCTGTCATAATTAATGCAGCATTCATTGATAATAAGAATAAGTAAAAAATAAATATAATATATGTAATAATTTTTTTCGGTGATTTTTTAATATTCTTATTTTTCGCCGTTAACATACTCATAGAATATATTAATTATAATACAACTTATTTCATTCGGAGTTTTATATAATTGAAACCGTAACCTTTACACTATACAAACGCAAATGTATATGTAACTAAGCATGAAAACAAACATTCTACATGTGAGTGATACACATCTTGGAAAAAGCCAATATAGTAGCGACATACGTTCAGATGATTATGCAAAAGCATTCGATGCTACCGTTTCAATAGCAATAGATGAAGATGTTGACGCTGTAATCCATACAGGAGATTTGTTTGATAACAGACAACCAAATACAAATACTATCTCACAAGCATTTACAACTTTAAAGAGATTAAATGATGCAGATATACCATTTTTAGCTATCGTCGGTAATCACGAGCGGAAATGGGACAAACAATGGATGGATATTTTTAATAATCTTGATAATGTACATCGTCTGTCTGTAAGTGAACCATATATTATAAATGATGAAGTTGCTGTATATGGTTTTGATTCATTCCGAGACCTCGAATGGGAAAACACAGATTTCGAAATTACACCTCCAGAAGATGAGAGTCATGCTATTCTTCTATGTATGCATGAATTATTCAAGGAATTAATTCCTCCAATCAAAGCAAAAAGAAGTATTGAACCAGTCCTAGAAAACATCAATGTGAAACCGGATGCTATCGCATTGGGTGATTATCATGCAGCCGTAGATGAAGTAATTATGGATGTTCCTGTATTTTATGCTGGTGCAACAGAGAGAACAAGTGCGACTACAGCAGACCCAACTGTTCGTATGATTCGATTTGAAGATAAGGAATTAGTTAATTATCCGTGGCGAAAAATAAATGATGTTGAGGATAATATCCCACGCCCATTTTATCCTATCGAAATAGATTTGCGAGATAATTCAAGTCGCACGTTTATTCGACAGCGGGTGCAGGATGATGTTCCTGAGGAAGACCTTGAAAATGCTGTTGTTGTATTAAATCTGGACGGTTCAAACGAATCATCTGTAACGCCGAGTGAAGCATATTCGGTTTTGGAACAATTAAATGTACCTGTTCCATACATTAATGATAAACGTGTTCCTGAAGCATTACAATTTGATTCTGTAAATACATCAGACCCAACAGAAATTAATATAGATGAAATGATTGATGACGAATTAGATGATGATATGTCTGATACTGTTCGGAAAATTGATTCTGAAATAGTTCGTGATTCATCGTTTACAAAATCACATATTAGACCGGTCGTTGAAGAAGAATTTAGCGTAACAAAAGGTGATGAAGAATGAAAATTGAAAGCATTACAATCGAAAATATTAGAAGCTATGGTAAAGAGACAGTAGACTTTGATGATGGACTCATGCTCATACATGGGGATAACGGTTCTGGTAAAAGTTCATTACTCGGTAGTATATTTGGCGGATTATATCTTAGTAATGTTCTTGACTATATTGATACAGACCTTACACTAGATTCACTTGTTCGTAGGACAGAGAATTCTGGAAAAATTTCACTTACATTTAGTGTGGGTGATGATAATTACACTGTTGATTGGGTCATTTCTGTTAGTGAGAAAGAAGATGGTGAACGTCGTGGTTCAACTACCTCATGCACATTAACAGGCGATTCAATAAATGAACCTGTTGAAGGTGTTAAAGCTGTAGATTCAGCCGTACAAGAGATAATTGGTTTGGGTCCAGAATCATTTGTAAATAGTGTTTACGTTCAACAAGGCGATATCACGCGCATGGTTGATGCAAATGATGAAAAACGAAAAGAAATCATCGATGGATTACTTGGATTAAGTAAGTTAGATGATTATATTGAAAGAATGCATGAAGCAAGAAGAGAGATAGGTTCTCAAGTAAGAAAGTTTGGTGACCTTCTTGAAGAAAAAGAGCGACAATTGAATTCGTATGATGATAAGTCTACGTTAGAATCTAATTTATCAGAATCGAAATCAGAAAAGAAAATAAAAATTCAAGATAAAGAAAAAGTTGAAGATAGTATCAGTAAAAAAGAAAAAGAAAAAAGCAACATAGAAGATGAATTAGAATCATATGAAAAGCTATCTAATAAATTATCTGAAGCCCGGTCAGAATATAATGAGTTAAAACAAAAACAAGAAGATTGGCAGCAGAAACAAAAGAATGCTGAACAAGAAAAAGACGCAATATCTATAGAACGTGATGCTTTACTTAATTCTATTGAAGAAAAGTGTGATGAATTAGATATTGATGCTGATGAAGATATTATACAAAATAAACTAGAATCTGTTAGAGAAAAATATAATTCTCTGAATACAGAAATATCTTCACTCCAAACAGGAGAATTAAAAACTATTGAAAATACGATTAATCAACACAAGGAATCAATTGAAACACTTGAAAAACAGAAATCAAATAAAATATCCGAAAAACCGTCATTAGAAAACTTAATTAAAGATATACAGAATGAAAAGCAAGAATCTGAAGAAAAACTAGAAGAAATAAATACAGATATTGAAAATTACGAAGAAAAATTAGATGATATTTGTGATAATATTGACCTACCTAAAAATGCAAGCGCAAAAGAACTCCGTGATACCCATATCCCTGAAGGTCGTGAAAATCTATTAGAACGTTCAAAAGATGTATACATATCTGTTGGTGAAACACAATCAGAATGGAAAATGTATCAAGAATTAGTTGATTCAAATGTATGTACAATTTGTGATACAGAACATAATATAGTAAGTGAAGATATAAAAGAACACTTAGATGAAATTACATCTGAACGAAATGATATGAAAGAAAAATCAGATGCTATGAGTAAGCAACAAGACTTATTCGATTCAGCTAATCAATATATTGATTCAATTATTGATTTGAATTCCGAACGAAAACGGATTGAAGATACGGTAAGTCAAATTGAACAGCGTTTGGAAGATAAACAGAATCAACTCTCTCAGATTAAAACAGATATCGAAGAAACAAAACTATCTATCCAAGAAGAAAAAGATGGAATAGTTAAAAATAATACTAAAAAAGACCGCGTTAACAATAAAATTAAGAATAAACAAGATAAATTAGATGAATACAAATCAGATGTTGATGAGTTAAAAGATATAAAAGATATGTTCTCGTCTGTAGATGAACTTAATCAAGAAATTAATAACCTACGTTCAAAAATTGAACAGAACAAAGCATTAAAGAAAGAGACACGAAACCAACGGTTAGATGCTGAACAAAAAAAGAACGAACTTGAGAAAGAGATTAATGAACATAAGGATAAACAAAAACTTGAGAAAGAGATTAATGAACATAAGGATAAACTAGATGACTTAGATAATCTTAAGACAAAAAAGGAGAATAAATTAGATGATATACGAGATGAATTAGCTGAGATAAAACAGATATTAAAACAGATTAAATCCATAGAAGATAGATGTCGTGAACTTGAAGAGAAAAAAGTTGATGCGGCAAATAAAGAGGTTGAATCTGAGAGTGTAATCGCCACGTACAAAAACGTAAAGACACAACTTCGTCAAGAAAATATTGGGTTATTAAACAAGTATGCAAATGAAGTATTCAAATCTGTGTACCATAGTCAGGTATACCAGCGATTAGATATTGATGAAAATTATTCGATAAATCTAATTACGGGGGATGGGGTTAAAATCAAACCTCAAGAGTTATCTGGTGGTGAAGAAACAATTGTTAGTCTAGCAATTCGTGCTGGTGTATATAGATTACTTGTTGAAAGAAATGGTAATGCTGATAAATTACCACCATTTATACTTGATGAACCAACAACATTCTTAGATACAAATCACGTTTCGAATCTACAGGGTGTTATTGATACAATAAAAAGTTGGGATGTACCTCAAGTAATTGTTGTGAGTCACAAAAATGATATGATTGAAAATGCAGATGTATCATATGAAATTTCAAAAAATCCTGTAACAGAAACAAGTAACGTATCTATGACGAAATTGTGATATCATCAAATTTTCGTATTTAATCTAATATAGAAAATTTTTAATTTTGGTTCATTTGATTTTTTATTCTAAAATTTACACAGAGATATATTTATTAAAATAGTTTTATGATTATAACTATAAGATAGTACTAAATTTTATACGAAAATTTAGATGACGACGTTATAAATTACAAGAAAAATCGCAAGAATTTACGCAAGAGCAAGAAACATGATGAAAAGCACAAATGAAAGATATGTGAGAGGCCGTCCGTAAAGATTCCATTTCTCAGATTCTTTGAGGGGTGTCATTTTCTCTTCGAATTTTAGAGCAGCAGAATTAATAATTTCTTTTGAATCTGGTGTGGTCAAGAAAGCCCATGTAATACCTACAGCCATGATTCCAATAATCTCGTACGCGCTGCCAATTTCATTGACTAGAATCGCCACCATAAGTACTCCAAAGACCCTCATATCGACATCTCGAACAAGTAAATTTTGTGCTATGTCAAACATGTTTTGTGTTCAATATCTTAGTAATAGAGTTATGTACTTAAACCTTTGGATTTTTTCTTAAAAATATAAGAGATTTTTCCAAAAATATTCAAAATATACATAATCATGTATATATTTTCAATCCAAACTACCGAAAAAGGCGTAAGTATAATTACTATGTAAACAAAATAAGACAAACATGGAATCAATTGTAGAAGATGCAATCGAACAAGATGAAGAATCAGATGAACAAAATATGGAGGTAGATGAAGAATTAGAGAATGAAATACGTGAAGAATCATCAGGTGACAAAGGAATGTCTGATGAAGAAATTGATAGAATTGCAAAATCGCTTCGTACTCGTGTTAGTGTCATTGGTTGCGGTGGCGGTGGATGTAATACGATAAACCGTATAGCAGATGAAGGTATTGAAGGTGCAGAGTTAGTTGCACTTAATACAGATGCTCAGGACCTTCAAAGTAGTAAAGCCACAACAAAACTTCTAATTGGTAAAGATACATGTGGTGGCCGTGGTGCCGGAAGTGTTCCTCAACAAGGAGAAAAATCTGCTCGTGAAGATGAAGAAGAAATTGAAAATATAGTTAAAGACCAAGATATGGTTTTCATTACGGCAGGAATGGGTGGTGGAACAGGAACAGGTTCGGCCCCAGTTGTAGCTGAAATTGCTAGCAAAAATGCATTAACTGTTGCTATTGTAACAACACCATTTAGTGCAGAAGGTGAAGCTCGCCGTACAAATGCAGATGGTGGACTTAAGAAATTAAGAGAACACGCAGACACCGTAATCGTCGTTCCAAATGACAAACTTATTGAATTTGCACCATCACTACCACTCCAACAAGCATTCCGTATTTGTGATGAAGTTCTAATGCGTTCTGTTAAAGGAATCACGGAATTAATCACAAAACCAAATCTTGTTAACCTAGACTTTGCTGATGTTCGAACTATTATGGAAAGTGGTGGCGTAGCAATGATTGGACTTGGTGATTCAGATTCGACTACAGATAAAGCGAGAGAAAGCGTAACGGGTGCTCTTGATTCACCATTATTAGATGTTAATATTTCAAATGCATCTAATGTTCTTGTAAATGTAAATGGAGGTCCAGATATGAAAATCGAAGAAGCACAAGGTGTCGTTGAAGTTCTTAATGAACGTGTTTCGGATAACGCCCGTATTATCTGGGGTTCCGGCGTAGATGAAGACTTGGAAGGAACAATCCAAACGATGATTGTTATTACAGGTGTTGAATCTCCACAAATTTATGGTGGCGAACATGTTGAGGAAACCGTAGAAGATACAACAACCGATGCACTAGACGGTATTGATTACGTAGAGTAATTGAAAAATATACAATTTTATAATGGGAGTAGATATTTAAGTTAGATATCTTATTTATATATATGTTGTTTACAGAAGAACATATACAAGAAATCATATCTGGAAATAAAACACAAACGAGAAGAAGATGGGATAAAAAACAAGTGAATATAGGAAATTCGTATAGAGCCTCACAATCATTATTTACAAAACGTGAGGAATCACCAGCATATATTTTAGTAAACGAAGTATATCAAGAGAAGCTAGGAATTATTTCTGAAGAAGATGCTAAAAAAGAAGGTGGTTATACTATTCAGGAATTTAAAGACCTTTGGACTGATATGCATGGTCAATGGGATGAAGATGAAAATATATGGGTCATTGAATTTGACGGTTATGAAGAAGACCCTAGAAAAATTTAGAAAAACGGATTTTGTTGCTTTTTTGCTTCTTTTATTTTAGCTGCAATACCTTCAAATTGCGTTCGATAAAAGTCTCCTGTTTCTTCTTTATTCTCAACTTCTGGTAATCCGATTTGTTCTTTTAGTTCTTGTCCGAAATCAGGAATAATGTCATTCACAATAAATGAACCTAAATCACTATCTATTTCACAGGTTCCATCTTTTTCTAAATTTTTAATCATATTTTTTAGCGTATCTCTTTTATCACCTGATAATTCTTCAACAAATATAGAATCTTCAGAATAATCAAGATACCATTTCAATGCATCAATAAGAACAGTCTTTTCCCCTCGTGAAAAATCAACTTTACTTCCAAATCCGTTATTATCCATAATAAATTCATAGTAGGAAATAAATATAAGTTTTACTATTTTTATAATATTTAAAATAAATAACATATATAAAATTTATATGCCTTGGAAACAAAATGGTTTATAGTAAGTTTATGTATATAGAATCAATTCCAAAAAATTCGTGCAATTATATTAATGATGCGTGGGATATAAAATGTAGTATCAATGAAGAACAAGAATTATTAAAACAAAAACAAGATTCATTTGATGAGATTTATAGACAATCCAAAGTATATATTGCAAAAGATTATAATGGTGTTCTTATTGGATATGCGTGCTTAACAGATAATAATTACCTATCTTTTCTTGCTGTGGATTTAGAGCATCAAAGAACTGGTGTGGGGCGCTCATTAATTAAAGAAATAAAGAAAGATTACAAATATTTTTATTGTCATGCAAGATTGTCGAATAATACGGCATATGAGTTTTATATAGATTTGGAATTTAATGTTGAAAAAATAGTTGAATCATATTACAAAAACAGTGAAGATGCGTATGTTTTAGAATATATAGATGAAGATATATATTATTAAACTAATTCTCTTGGGATTTAATTATATTATTTTTTTGCCATACCTCTACAATTAATTTCAACTTTTGTGCAGTTTCCATTGCATCTTCTTTACGCTCATCCTGTATTGCATTTACCGTTACTTCTGTATAATTTCTAGATTTCGTGTCTGATATAAGAGATGTGTCTTGTATAATTTTATATCCTTTCGTAAGTGATTCCATTGCATCATCATAATTCTCGTCGTTTATATATGTATGTGCTTTATCAAAATAATATATTGCACCTTCATATTTCGTAACTAGAGTCATATTTACATTATTATAATCAAGTGTCTAATATGTTGTTAATCAAAGGTGTACGCGAATTAAATATGATATCGATTATTTGGGTATTATTCTGTACTGCGGATAAAAATATAACTAAAATATATAACACTTCAATTTTAACTAATAAATATGACCGTATCCAAACAATCTGTAATTGAAGAACTAAAAGATACAGATGATGATAATGAATTTGATTATCATGGAAAACATAGTTCTATTAATGCCTTGAAAGAAGGAGAAACCCATGTAGAAATAAAACATTTTGTTGTCGCAAAAAAAGAGAGAAGAAAAGGAATTGGTAGTACTGTTTTCGAAGCATTATTGTCTGTATTACAAGATAATAATATACATTCAGCTACCGTTGAAATCCAAGCATTAGGTGATGGTTCCAAAAATGACCCGATTATGGATTTTTTAGAACAATATAATTTCCAATATGTGAAATCATTTAATCATTATAATTGGGGATTATGCGTTGTGGCTAGAGGAAATATATAATATGAATATACGACTATTTTTTATATTTTATAGGTACACTGCCTACATGTTCAATTTTAACAATATCTTTAAAATGAATACTTTCTCTAGTATCTGAATTCTGTATATTTAATACAAATTCTTCAAGAGGTTTAATTCTATCATGACTATATCCCATTAAATTCCCTCGTCCATTTTTGTGGACAACGTGGTAATCTATATCTGTTAAAACAGTTAATGCATTCCTATAATCATGTTTCCTATTACTACAGTACATTTATAAAAGTTTTACGTGTGCCTTACATGTCGGAGGATACCAACATTTTTCTTGAACCAAATCCCGTTTTAAAACCATATTTAACAATTAATTTCTATACTATTAATATTTTTGTATTGAATTTCAGTTATATCTAATCATATTTTCGTCCGTAGGTAATACTTCTTTCCGCCATTTTTGTTTTCTATCTGATACTGTTGTTCCTGTAACTTTTTTTAAAAATTTATTTTTTGAATTTACAGTTTCAGGAACACTGTTTAATAAATTCTCGGATTTAATTTGTGATATATCTTTTTCTTGAATGTCTAATTTTAGTGTATTCTTTTCATAATCAACTTCGATATAAATTTCTTCCAATATAGAGTGCAGAGGGTTTGTAATTTTGTATGTATTATCATTCATTTCTGTTATATCTCCAAAATGTTGTTCAATAATATTAGATATATTTTCTTTTGGTTCAGAATGTGTGTTAGATATTTTAAACAATCTCATATACATTATTATGCCTTTATAACTAATAAATTTCACTACAATACAATTGATATATTATAATCAACAGATTAAAGTATATACAACACATATATAGAAATATGAAAATTGGATTTATTTCAGATATTCATTCAAACAAGATTGCTCTAAAATCTGTACTTGAAGATATGCCGACCGTAGATAAACTAATTTGTATGGGTGATATAATTGGATATGGTCCGTGGCCTTCGGACTGTGTAGAAATTGTTCAAGAAGAATGTGATTTATTTGTTAGAGGAAATCACGATAGACAAGTTTCATATCCAAGAGAATATAAATCTAATGTTCCTGAATATGAAGGATTAATTCACTCTAAGGCAAAATTGACAAATGAACAATTTAACTGGGTTACCACATTACCTGAACAAATTTCGATTGATGATTATTTATGTGTTCATAGTCATCCTGTTGCAACAGATAATTACGTATATCCAAGTGATTTCTCAGCTATGGGGAGATATTTAAGTGAATATGATGGACTTGTAATGGGTCATACGCATAAACAAGGAAAAGAAACTATTGAAGATGGAAAATTAGTTTTTAATCCGGGGAGTGTTGGTCAACCTCGTGATGAAGATGAACGTGCTGCGTATGCTGTTCTAGATTCAGATAAGAATACTGTAGAACTTCGTCGTACAGAGTATGATATCGAAAAAGTAATTAATAAAATTAATGAATATGAATTACCTGAATTTTCAGGTGCCCGATTACGAAAGGGACTGTAATTTATTTATTTTTATCATCTTGAATCATATCTGAAAGTGGATGATTATCTAATTCACCATCTCTTATTTTCTTTAATATTTCTTCACCTTGTTTAATAGAATTTCTTCTTTCTTGTCTTCTTTCCTCATTCATTATATTGACATCCTCCCGCGCCTAGAGGTTGATTTCTAATCGTATTTCTAATAATTCTTTTTGCTTTGTCTTTTTGCGTGGTGTCATTTGACATACGTATTTAGACTTAGGATTGATTTAACTAATAACTAACTTTTAAAATCTTATATTGTGACGGTAAAATAAATCGTACATCACCTAAAAATAAATCGAACGATTTATTTAGAATGTCTGGTAAGACAGGTATCAAGACCCATCAATTCCACAGGGTTTACGTCAGGTTGCGTTACAACCATTTGCCCTTTGTCAAACTGAGGTAATTGATTTTTATATTCACGAGGAACATATACATCTGGTGATTCTACAACCCTACGGTCAAGTTGGAGATAAATTTTCGTATTAAACTGATTTCGAGCTTCACCATCAATATCTTCAGGATTTTGTGAAATAAAGTATAATCCGAATTTATCTTTTCGACCTCTCCTTGCCGCTCTTCTGAATTTATTTACAATAAATCGTTCTCTTGTTGTTTCTGGTTCATTTACATATTCGTGAGCTTCATCTAGTGCAAGAACAAGTGGCGTACCTTTAATCTGAGGGAATTTAACATCACTACTAATCTTATTTTCAACAATATGTGAAGCAATTGCTTGAATAACAAGTTGTTCTGAACCACCTGTGAGATGCCCTGTAGTAATAACAGATACTTTTCCCGGTTCAAACATATCTTTAACCATTTTCTCATCTAATAACGACTGGGATTTATCGAATACATCGTAATATTCGCCTCTTTTTAATCTTCTCGCAGCCGCATTAATAATACTTTCATTATATTGACTCCCTTGAGCTAATTCCACCATGTATTCTGTATCGAACCAGTTTACAAATTCTTCATATCTTGCATCGGATTCATTTCCTTGGCCAATATGTCTAAAGTAACTCCGTATTGTTTCAAGAATAAGCTGACGAGTTGGACCATGTGGGTCATTTGGCATCATTAATTCTGGATATTGACTTACGATTTCAAATGGAATACCAAAGTCAATAACTTCACTTCCTTTTGTTTTTAATTCTTGTGTCCTACTATCTCCTGTGGTTGGAGCAAATATTTTGAAATCAACATCACCATCACCGATTTTACCATACTCTAGGCCGGAACGCGCTTCCGCTAATTCTTTCGCACGACTCATATTTTCCGGGTCTTGACCCATCTCAGCGTATTCTTCTTCAGGGTCGATAATTGTAACATTAAGTGCTCTTTTTCTTTCCTGACGATTTCCGCTCGCTGGGTCACCGTGGGGAACATCAATTTTATATTTACTTCTTTGAGCAAATTGCCGAAGAATATTTTTACTCGTATGTGTTTTACCTGTACCTGTTGAACCAGCTACCAATACGTGACGGAATATAGATGGCTCCCCAGAATAGTCTGTATCTGTTGTTGGATTGAACAAATAGTATTCAAGTGGGTCATTTGAATCAGGAACACGATTCCTATTTACAGACATATCTCCGACATAAATACCTTCTCGTGGAACATCAAGACCACATCGGAGGAATTCATTTTCTACGACCTTATCCATACGAACTGTCGGTCTAGGTGGTGTACTTACAAAATCACCGTCAAACGGTTCTATTTCTGTTTGCCAATCGTCTTTCAATTTAATAAGAGAAATTGGATTTAAATTTGCAAAGTATTGATATTGTTCAGAACCAAAATTATCTGCTGTAGTATATCTTTGGTCTTCAAGTTCTGTATTATACATTAGTGATTCAATTGAAGCTAATAGTTGAACAGTAACGTCAATATCAGAATCTTCTTTGTTCTTGTCTGGAATATAATACGGAACGCGAACATAATCGCCAACTTGCACTCGGTCTCTTTCGTTTGGATGTATTACACCATTGATTATATTTTCTTCTCTCCCAATTTTTAGACCAGTTACAGCCGCTGCAATGTGTCCAATCGAATTTTCAGGTAGGGGGTTCTTAAACGGTTCAGGGGGCGGATTATGTATAATATCTTTATTAGTTCCTGTTCCATTTTCTATCTCATCTAATTCAGCATCAATGTCATCTATATTGTCTGTCATATTTTATCACTATTTAATTTAGTCATCGTATCCGCGACCTTTGTTATGATTTAATTGTGATTCTTCATATATAAGTTTTCTTAATTGTGAACGAATATTCCGTGAAATTCTAACTTTTTCATCTGCCATTACAATTGGCAACGGTTCACTAAATTGTTTTACCATTTCCGCTAATGCAATGTCCCGAAGTGTATCTCTGTCCCACCCTCTATCAAATAACATTTCTGGAACACCGATACGATAAACGGTTTTCTTATTTGGGGGTTTTACATAGAAAAATGCTCTAACATATTCTTCTGCAGAACCATGTTTTAAATTAACACCGTCATAATTTTTCAAAGGTACAACATTACCGTAACCACCTAATTGAACATTACGTTCTACATACCACGGTGTATAACTAATTATCGCACCTTCTTTTTCATCTTGTTTTAATGCATCACTAAATAATGTTAAATCATTCGTCCATGGAATATCTTCTCTTTTTAGTTCTGGTGATTTTTCAGATATAGCATCTATAACGCGTGTAGCTGTTGTTGTTTTTTGAACACCAAATATAGGTGTTTTAGACATAATACAATTTCCAATACCGTTAATATAAAATTGCATTATTTCTTGAATTTTTTCAGGCCAATCTTCCATTGGACTTCTATTTGTATCACCGTTTTGATGATATAATATCCAAATAAGAATATCTGCTGGAAGTAGTGGGCCATCAACAAATAAAGGTTGACTTATGTCCTCTGATAGCCACTCAAATTGTTTTCCCTCAGCATATGAACGTGAAATAGATGAAACCCAATCAGGAAGTTTACTATTAATATGGTTTACACGAGAAAATTGATTAACATTTACGCGTGTGTTTTCTTCCTGATATGATTTGTCGATACCGAGATTATAATCATCAAAGTATGCTGAAACACACACATTGCTTCGAGAATTAATGTCTGATACGGTATCTTTTCCTGTTACAGAAACACCAGCTACACTAGCACTAAGAATTAGTCCATTATTATATGTCAAATCTTTTGTTGTACTACCGTCCATCCCATATGCATATTTATATGTTCCTTTAGCACGTTCCTGTATATTATCTACAAGCTCATGTTGAGGTGTGAAATTATCCCCGTACACTTCTATACCGCCACCATCTTTTGTCAAATGTGAAATTATTTCCTCTGCATTTCTCTCATCAATATATTGAGCATCTACAGCGGAATTAATATCACTGAATACTTTCTTAATTTCGTTATATATCAGTGGGTCCGTCATAATTAATTTTTAGCAGTAAATACATATAAAAGTATTGATTATACACATAAAATCATATTCACACAATATTTTTAGTTATAAAATCATGAGCATCATCTAATATTTCTTTTACCGCGTCGTGGGTTAATGTACCACGAGCTTGTTCATATGTTCTCCATTGGTGGTCCGAATGTTCATCCGATAAATCAACCGATGCTTGAAATGAATGACCAATAAATAAATGAACTGTTTTCATTATTTTTTCACCATTTGAATAGAACATATATTCGTAATCTCGTTTAAAATCTGGATATAATTTAACATCTGTAATACCAGATTCTTCTTCCAATTCTCTTAAAGAAGTTTGTTGAAGTTCTTCATCGTTCTCTATTCCTCCTTTGGGAAATTCCCAATCACCGGTTCGTCCTTTCAAAACGAGATATTCTACTTTTTCTCGTGTAGTTCGGAATGCAATCACTCCAGAACTAGTAGCATGTATCATTATGTATAACTATATAGTAATAGAATAAAAAACATAAGGTGGTTTTGTACTATAAGTCGGTCTAATATAAAAGTTTAAGTATGTACGATTATTATATTGTACTATATATGGTAGGAGAAGAAGAAAATGTTGATTATCAATTAGGTGCCGCAGATGTAAATCAATCTGCTGTAGCGGATGGAGAATTTGTTCCATTTAAAATGGAATCTCGTGTAGTATTTAGTACGCTCGCAGAAGATATCTATCCATCTCCAAAAGTTGGAATCCGTGAAGCGATTACAAATGCGATAACTGCCACTATGAAAGTTGAAGATGATGATTATGAACCTATTATAAATATATCTGTAGATGGAACAAATAATCGTCCAGAGTTAATAATTGAAGATAATGGTGTTGGAATGACAATGGAAACGATACGTGAAGTTGTTTCATATATTGGACGTTCCACAGTACGAGACGATTATCAAAAAGCTGGTCAATTTGGAATGGGATTTCTCGCATTATTTTCATTGTGTGGAACATCTGGTGGATTTATAATGCATACAAATGCACGAACAGAGTACGGCGAACCTATAAGTGGAGCTTGGAAAGATGGTGGATTTTCACGATTTGATGAGGATACAACGCGTGCTAAAGAAATGGATGGAACACGATTTGAAATAATTCTACGAGATGGAATCGATATTGAAGAAATCCGAGAATGGGTAAAAGACATAGCTCAATGGTCACGCGTATCAATATTGTATGAAGATAAAACAGAAAATGGCGTACATTCGGATGAGTTTGGCGTATCAAAAATAGATTCGCTAGTCCCAGACGATTCCATCTCTGTTAAAGTAGATAACAAGTACTATACAGCTATTTCATCTCCAGATTTGATAGATACACCGACAGTATTGTTAGATGTGTTAATCGAGCGCAATAAAGATTATATCCCGCATTTACCGTTTGATGATTTAGCAATACGATTAAAATCAGAACATCCTGTTGTCATGAGTGGTAAATATGAAGGTAAAATGGTTATTAGGGATGTTGAATATGAACAGATACCTGAAGATAGAAAAGATATGTATGTTCCAGAACGTAAGGTTGATTCAGATACATCTGTTACACCATCTCCAACAGGAACACGAGAAAAATTAAATGAAAACGATGAATTTTGGAAAGAAGTTGGTTTGAGTTTAAAACAAAAATACGAAGACATATCTGAAAATATTATTCGTAATATAGTTGAAGAATCACTATCAGAAATTAATATAGATGAATGGAAATTCATAGAAGATTCATTGTTTAATAACTTAGACAATTATAAACGGTTTGACTCGTTCTTAAAATCCAAATATCCTTCTATCTATTCACCTCATATGTCAGAGAAAATATATGGTCTACTACAATCTGTTGAAACATATTCTTATAATCCAAATACAAAATCTACTGTAAATAAGGGTGAAAAGAAAATATATACTATTCTGAATGATTTCGACTATAATTTTATGTTTATATCTAAAGTTAATCATAAAAAAGCTATGCGTATTCATCTCTCAGATGATTCATATATTTTTATAAAAATACCAAAATCAAATTGGTATGATTTTTATGAAAATATATTAGGGTGGGATAGAGTGAAAAATGTAGATAATTCGCATCCAATTTGTGAAAATATTAATCGTGAGAATATTGAAGAATTGAATCAAACGGATAATTTGAAATCGAAAAAAGTAACAAATGATAAAGATACCGTTAGTATTCATGTGGATGGAAATCCATCACACAGAAGTATAGATGTTGAAGATATAGTTGGTAAAATTGATACGAAAGGTGATGAATATATTTTGGCATTAGATGATTTTGAAATTGAAAAACTTATCGTATTCCCAGCATCATCAAACTACAAAATAAATAATTATTCTTGGATTAAGAGTAATAAACAAGCTTTGGTTCGAACTAGTACAAAAAAGATTACGAATGAAATTATGAATATACCAGTATCAATATCAATTGATGATGTAATCGAATCTGCAGAAAATATAGATTTATTGACATCTGAAGGTATGAAATATAGTAAAGATATATCATTTGAAGACTCAATCATTCATGTTGTTCCTGATGCAACGTATGATATTATATCTAATGAAGAAAATGCGGATAAAATGTTAACATTATTTGATGAAAATAAATTCGACTCTATAAATTTACCACATAAAATTCAATATATACCTATACGAGAATCTACATTATATGATATATTACCACTTGTAAAACAATCTATAGTCGTAAAGACTGGTGATTTGAATATACCTATTGACGGTGTTATAAATGGCCCAAGTACAGCTCAATGTAAATTATATATGTTAGAATTCAATAATAGAGATGTTGATATTATTAAAGAAATTGATGAAAAAATTTGTTCAAATAAACCGTTAACAGGAGTACGTATATCAATAATTTCATTACTTGATAAAATTGCAAATGAAGATATTGATTTATCTGAGGTGAGTATAAATGAATAATTTACCGTCAAAATATAAAAACGATATTAATATAGAATCTAATATCCGTTCCGTCATAGGTATGAATAACAAAGATTTGTCTGATTTACCTACAGAAATAACTACATTTAAGGATTTATTTGTTAAACGTCAAACTCTCCCACAGTGTATGAATTTTCACGATGAATATGATGTTCTTACAGATATCTTAGAATCAGATATAAATATGAATGATATTGATGATAAAAATATTAACACGAGAGAAGATTTTAAATTATCTTTGTTTTCTCTCTTAACAGATGGTGATAATGTGTTTGAAGATAATGAGAAATATACTAATCAAGAAGTATGGGGTTCAGATATATCTGCTGTAGTAGCTGATAATGTTATGATTTTAGCTAGACCTAACTATTTTAATTTATCTGGTAGCATAAAAAAACCAGACACCGACGTAAATAATATACTTTTATTTGAAGAAACAAATGATAGGAGTATATATGTATTCACAGAATCGTCAAGAGAAGATATAAAAAATATGCCTGTAGATGGATTACCATCCGAAAATGCTATTTCAAAAGTAAGTTCACAATTTTTAGACCGTATGTGTGCAATACTAAATATTGGCGCACCTGAAGAAAATATAGATTCATTTAAAACTATGCAAGATGAATTGTTACTAATAAAATCTCAAGATATGAATTTAGTTGGCGTTATCGCACCATTAGTTAATGATTCTATTGAAGAGATATTAGCTGGGAATCAAAATGGAAGATTTGAACATTTAAATCAATAAATAATTATATAATTGTTGATTTATTCTTATTTTTGTAATGTTCTATCATACGAATTTATAACTTTGTAGTATACAAAACAACAGTTATTTATACAACGACTTCTACTACTATTATGTAAATATGAATTTAGAAACTGCACTCTCATACGACGATATTTCGATTCGACCGAAACGTTCATCTGTAGAGTCACGTTCAGATGTATCTCTTGAATCTACGTTGGTTCGAGATATTACGATTTCAAATCCGATTATCAGTGCGCCGATGGATACAGTTACGGAATCAGATATGGCTCAAGCTATGTATGATGCTGGAGCCGTTGGCATCATTCATCGGTATTTGTCCGTTGAAGAACAGGTTAATGAAATTAAAGAAGTTGACGGTATTGTAGGTACGACAATTGGTATTAATGACGGGTGGAAAGACCGTCTTCATAGAACGGTCGAAGCGGGAGCAGACTTCGTTTGTGTCGATGTTGCCCATGGGCATATGGAAAGAACGATTGATGTTGTACGAGAGACTACAAGCCTCGTAGATGTACCTGTAATGGCAGGTAATGTATCTACTGGTGAAGGTGCAAAGGATTTAGCTATGGCTGGCGCAGAGGCTATTAAGGTGGGTGTAGGTCCCGGTAGCCATTGCTTAACGAGAGAGGTTGCTGGTGTCGGCGTTCCACAGGTAACAGCAATTAGTGAGTGCGCAGAAGCTTTAAGAATGGCTAATTTGACAAATCAGATTACTCACGATGTATCTATCGTTGCAGATGGCGGAATTCAGAAACCGGGAGATATGATTAAAGCATTACTACTTGGTGCTGATACTGTTATGGTTGGAGGTCTATTTGGTGGCTGTGATGAATCACCAGCTAGATTAGTTGAAACAGATGGTGGAGAATTGTATAAACAAACGCATGGTATGGCTTCTGGAGAAGCAAGAGATGAAAATGATATTGATACAGAAGAAGCTATCGAAGGTGATTCTGGATTGATTGAATATACGGGTCCTGCAGAATCTGTTGTTAATGAATTGTCTGCTGGTTCTCGTTCAGGTCTAAGTTATATTGGAGCACATAATATTACAGATGGTCAAGATAAAGCAGAATTTGTTAGAATCACGCCTTCTGTTACTGTTCGTAATAGTACACACGGTGTACTAAATAGTCAAGATTAATCTGTCTAATTTTATTTTGTGTGGAATGAGTTTTAAGGGTGTAGAACTATTATTATATATGGATAATAATATTGTATACTGTGACCATTCACATAATATTTTAAGTATAAGCAATAATGTTCTTGCAGAAGATGCTTACTTAGATAAAATGAATTCATTTACTCTTAATAAAGATAATTATGCCGGTCCTAAAAACGATATAATATACAATTTTTTAGATGAAAATCCTTCACTTGATTTATATCAATATCGTTGTTCGTATTGTTCTTCTCTTGGAAAACCAAGTATTGTAACATTTATTGTTAATCTTAGTACGGAACAACCGTTTATAAGATTGCGTAAAAAAACAGATGGTTGGGTGCGAGATGATATTGTATCACCATTTCGAAGTAATGATATTGAAAATATTAATAGTTGTCAAGGTTATGTTATAGCATTTGTATGAATTAAAAATTATTTTATACAATCTGGTAGTTCTACATTCGTTTTATCTACACTATAATCCCATAACATATCTTGAATACGCGTATCTTGTGCTAATCTAGATGGTCTCTCACGTTTAAATTGATTGTAGTATACACTACTATATCCATCACCATCTATGTCTATAGCATTCATCAAAGTTGCAGCACCTTCTGATTTTGAACAAACACCCGGCAATGGAATATGACTTAAAATAGAACCTATTTCCTCAAATGGACCAGATATATTTCGTAAAAATCGACTATTAATTACTAAACCCGGATGAACTGTGCGTGTGATTATTTTTTCATCATCAAACTTACGAGCAAGAGATAGTGATAACATAATATTAGATAATTTAGACCTAGCATATGAATTCCAATTATTTAAACTATTATCTACTTCTTCTATGCTAACCTCATCCAAATGTCTATGTGCAGAAGATGATGTAAATATAATTTGTGCAGGGTCATCCGCATCTAAGAGAAGAGGAATAAGTTCGATAGTAAAAACAAAGCCTGAAAGGTAATTTGTAACGAAAGTATATTCTAAATCATTATATCCTTTTTTCTCTCCTCGTACAAATTCACCAACGTTATTTATTAATATATCTATTTCATTAAGTTCTTCTTTGATAGATTCAGCAGTTTCATAAACATCTTGTAAATTAGAGAAATCACTTCTAAAAAACATAGCGTTTGTACCGATGGTTTCTGTTAAATTTTTAACCGTTTCATCACCCCTATCTTTATTTCTACCATGTATATATATATTCGCCCCTAATCTACCTAATGAATATGCAATTTCTTGACCAATACCACTTGTACCACCTGTAATTAATATGTTTTTATCATATATTTTATTTATATTTATATCTACATATTGTTCCGGTTTTTTATTCATATGTATTATAATTGACGGGACAAGTTAAAAATGTAATTGAATACAAGTATATAGTATAATATAATTTCATATAATGTGTTATACACCCACATATTTATTTAGGCATACAAATATATTTATAATATAATGATATCTTCACCATATCAAATAATGGATAATTGGAATGAATTTGATTCATCAAAAAAAGAAGAAATAGCAAAGAAATTGTTCTTTCATAATGTGATTAATGATAAAATTCCTAAAGATACAAATCATATGTGGGAAGATACGAAGCAAAAACACGTTGGACAAGCAAAAAGTGCATTGGATAAAAATAGTTTTACAGATTTCTGGTTATTCTTAGATTATACTAATGATAATTCTATAACTTTAGAAGTTCGAACATATGCTGATACTGTAAGCGTTACGCACGATGATAGCATAATAACAAAACGATTAATATATACTGCCCACATAGCAATTCATGAAAAAGAAGCCCATATAGAATCTAATATAACTATTGCCGCGCTTGTATGATAATTAATGTAATAAATTATACATTTAATAGAAAACCTTTTTACTATGGTATGCTAACTATAAATTATGAAGATAGTTGTATGCGTAAATGAAAACAAAGAGAGTCAATTAGCATTAGAAAACGCTGTAGAATTCGTAGATGGAACAGACTTTGAACTTACGTTATTACATGGAATAAATCAAAAAGTAAACCATGAAAACAACGGTATTATTCAAGAATCAAATGAAAATGCTCATGAAAAAGGTGAAAAATTAGTTGAAAATCTTAAACAAGATGCAATTAATCTCGCAAAATCTGATATTATTGTTAACGGTGATATTATTGGAAATGAAGATTCAGACCCTGTACATTCTATCATTGAATATATTAAATCTGAAGACATTGACCAAATATTCATTGGTCATAGAGCTATGGATAAAAAACATGAAAAACTATACGGTAGCTTTGCTAAAGAAATGATTAGTAAATCACCTGTACCTGTAGTCGTAACTACATCCAATAGTCTAGATTAATAATATTTTGAAAAATAGAATATATACTAATTCCTTTTATCCTCTGGTTTAATAAACACAGTCATTTTTGTTTTATCTAATTCATATTTATCTTGTATAGTTAAATCATTATGAGATGTAATTGAATCTATATTTTGTAGTGGAAACGGTTCAAAACTCATTAAGGTTGCTTTTGTATCATCATCTGAATTGATGAATGAACCCAATAGAAGTCCGTCTGCTGAACCTCCTGCAATATCATCTTCATATGAAAATAATATGATATCATCTGGAAGTTTATCTAAGAAATTTTCAAATTCTTCTGCAGAATCAAATTCTGGCATCAACCAAACGTAATCTGATGATTTATAGAATATATCATCTATATCTGATTCTGTTTCTTCTTCTAAGTCATATTCCTCATATGCAGGTGTCATATTTTTACTAATAACATATTTTCGTCGTTCACAATTATGTATTATATCTTCTTCATCTAATTTATCAAGCACTCTATTCCATGCCGAAGGAATAAGTTTTTCATCACCATCAATTGTCACTATTTCTTTATCTTCAACAATATCTAGTTTCTTTCCTGCTTGAATAATTGCCCATTCGGGTAATGAACCTTTACCATTTGGTTTAGGAACAAGTATAGGTATTTTTTCACCTCTATTTCTAAGTTCTTCTACTGCAGTCCAATACCCAGAACCTAATTTTTCACCGGGGTTATCAATAATATCTACATCAGGATAATTTTTATCATCGTGCGTCATTTCTAACGCTACCCAGTACACGATATCTCTACTTGTACCATCGGCTTTATCTGTAAATCTTGCACTACCTTCATAGAAATCATAAAATGCACTTCGTCCAGATTGTGATGTTGAACCTCTCCAAAATGGGAAGAAATCCATCTCGTTTCCACTTTTTTCATATACATTATCAGCACCAACAAAATGTGTTATATATGCTTTTAATTTGTCATTATTCAATCTTCGAATAGATTCTCTCTGCAACGATTTATCTTGTGTTATACCTGTGTGAAGCTGTTCTTGAGATATATCTTTTTGCTCTTTTAATGATGCTTCCCATTGTTCAATCTTTGTTTTTTTCTCATCAACCCACGTATCAAGAATATCATCCCATGTAGTACCTTCTACGAATTCAAGTTCAACGTCTTCTCGTTTTGTAAATTGACCTTGGAATAAATATTCTATAACATTATCAATACACTCCCTATGACTATCATCAGTGAAATTGTTTACCCATTCATGAGCTATGCCAATATCTCTGTCCGTAATATCTTCTCTCTTTTTATGCTTGATTTGTATATTATCTGGGTCGATTGGATGTACAATAGCATCAATCGTTTTATGAATAGCACCAATAGTTTTAAATTGTCGATTCTTATTTTGAACCTTATCTGCTGAAAAAAGTTCATCAGGGCTATCATCTTCATTACAAATTAATTCATTAAGTTGGCCTGTCACTGTTCGCATACGTTCACCAATTTCTGTAAATATAAGTTCTCGTTCCTCTTTATCATATTTATCTGCAATTGGTGATAATACAGATGGTGGTGTAAATACATACACACCACCACCGGAATCTAGTAATTGAACATGTTCCATACTACCTGTCATTTTTGCAAACGCTTGAACCCACAAGTTCAATCTCCGTTCTAGTACTTCTTTATGTTCGTCTGGTATTGGACGCTTTTTGTAATCTTTCTTGATATCAATATCAACATATAATGCCCATGCGACCATATCACCATAATCCGGCAATCGCTGAGAATCACCATCCATCCATTCATATCCCTGATTATCTTCATCATATTCTGTTTCTTTATAGTACTTACTTTTATACGACTTATCAGGCGCGTACGTGATTGTAGTATATGCTGTACGTTCAACATCAGATGATAAATTATCCGGTAAAATGCTCGGTTTAGACTTATTTGGATATCCTCTTTCCCATGCTTCTTCATCTTCGCTCACGGGGGAAGAAACATACCACCCATCGTGAGCATCTGTAGGAATCCAAACGGTTTTCCCACCGTTAACCATTGCTAAATCTTCATATATTGGAAGATATTTTTCATAGTGTTTGTCATATTCTTCAGAACTCATTATTATATATAACTAACTCAAACAATATAAAACATTGGATACGACATTGTGACTATGATGAACACTCACAATATATGAAAAACCTACCAAGCACGGAGGTAAATATCTAAAATGATTGGTATTTACAACAAAGTATTTATATCACGAGTCATATGTACTATACGCACAAATGAATGATAATACACAGAGATATGGAAGTATCTTATTGGTTGCAATGCTTGTACTGAGTATGAGCGTTGCATTCGTTGGCGTAGGAGCGGCAGATAGTACAGCAGACCTCAATGACGGTGACCGTTATTGGGTCGGACAAACATTAGAATATGAGAATACGACAATCAGTGGTGATTCTGATTTGAGTATTACCTCTGCAGAAGTTGTTACAGATGATACTGATGATAGTACATTTGTAACGGAACTTAATGCAAATAATGGAAACATTTCTATTGATACATCTAATTTCGAATCTGATGCATATCTCTTAGAGTATGACTATGAAAACTCACGTGATGATTCAACAGGTTCAGAATCTGTAGCATTTGAAGTTTCCGAACAGACCTTAGATGTTGAACCTGCAGATGTACGCGTAGATAACGATGGAGACTCTGAAACTACATTTGAGTTTGATAGTAACCGAAACAGCTTTGAAGTAAATGTATCTACGGACGGTCTTACAGATGAAGAATTAGCATCTGTGTTCAGTACTGGTACCGCAAGTTACAGCACATCTGATGTTGAAGACGGTAACCTTACTGTTGACGCAACAGACGATGTTGATGTTGACTTCCAAGATATTGACGCAGATAGCTACGATTTCTCATTTGAAGTTGTAGATACAGATGCATCCGCAACAACTAGTGTTACGGTTGCTGACCCCGGTGATGCTGTTGTTGAATTCGCAGAACCCGTAAACAGCTTCTCAGAAGGTGACTCAACGGAACTTACGGTTAATTTCAACGACACTGATTCAGCAGATGTTGTTATTGGTGACGAGGAAGAAGTTGGCTACGAGCTTAACTTCACGGTAGAGGATACAGAAGAAAACGGTGAAGTAACTGTTGTTTTCGACAGCTACGTTGCTGGTGAAAGCGACGACGTTGTTAAGGTTCATGAGGATTCCGAAGGTGACGTAACGGTTAACAATAGAACTACGCTCACAGACCGGAAACTTGCACCTTCAGAATACGATATGTCTGCTTTCGTTACTAGCACTGGTGACGAGACAGATGTTGGTACACTAAACATTGTAGAGCGTACTTCTACAGGGGTTAGTACCGTAGTCGCTCCCGGTGGCGAAACAATTAACGATTACGAAGATATTGAAAATGCAACTGAATCCACAACAGTCGCTTCAGGAGATTACGTTGCATACAAGGTAGAAATGACTGGTGTATACGGTTTCCTCGAAGATGGAGCAGACCTTAGTGAAGCTGAAGATGAATCGGCAGACGCAGAAGATACTCCCGGCTTTTACATGACGATTGAGAAAGATGCACCGAATGCAAATGGGGAAGTTGACTTATCAGATGCAGATGTATATACAAACGAAGATGATGGTGTATTCTATGTTGTGTTTGATGTAGACAACTCTGACTTCGATGTTGATTCGGATTATGAATCAGAGCTTGTTATAAGCGAAGATAACCCATACGTTGAGGAAGAAGAAGATGAAGAATCACACACAAATACACTTAGTACAGAAGAACGAGACACTGAGTTTGTTGGATACAACGCTGACGACGTTCTTGAATTCGAAGAGGGAGATGAGTTAGAAGTTACAGCAGAAACTAACGTCGCAGAAGGAACTGAATCTACACTCACTGTTCGAATGACCGGCGATAACCCAACTATCGAGACGTACGATGTTGTGGCAGAAGACGGCGAATTCACTACAACGGCTGATATTGAAGGATTATCTGTAGGCACAGAGTTTACAGTTCAGCTTAGTGGAGAAACAGACCGAGAAGATGCTGTAATTGTTGAGTCTACGACGACGGATGATGATGACACAGACACAACAGACGATGATACAGATACGACGGACGACGATACTGATACAACAGACGATGATACAGATACGACGGACGACGATACTGATACAAACAACACGGATACGGACACAAACAACACTGATGGCGATACAACGGAAGACGACACGCCCGGCTTCGGAGCACTTGTCGCACTTATCGCAATCCTCGGAGCAGTTGGATTGGCACACCGACGAAGTGACTAAAATCTGATTTAGTCTTTCTGGTGTTTAATTTTTAAGACCAATTTTTTATTTCGTTGATATATTTTGTACAATAGTTAAATCTCTGCGTACTATTAATCGAAATATATACATACAACGAAACTAATATTATTATATAATGAATAAAAGTGTTTTCAAAAACAAATACATAGTTTGCTTTTCAATTCTATCTATTTTACTAACTAGTATGAGTATTTCAGCCACAAATACGAATCCCATATATTTGAATTTATATAATTTAAATAGATATGTGTTAAGTATACATCCTAGTATTCTAGGAGCAACCGTATCGATTTTAGCTCTTACGTCAGCTATGTTGCTAGCACTTGTTCGAAATAATTAACAGTTTAAAATATTTATTCAAATAATAGTCTAAAACTCTTTTTATATTGCTACTTTCAAATCCAGTTTTTATTGAACAGTAAATATAAAAATTATATATCAGTTATAATTTATCCGGTATAGAATCGTATAGATTTGTATCGACACCATCTTCTGTTATCGTTGCAATAACAAGTCCATCACCTGTGAAATTATCCCTTTCAGAAGCGGTTTTGATAGCATTTAAAGCTAATTCTTGAGCTTCTTCAAGTGTTATATCATCATGATACCCCTGTTCAAGAACACCTGTAGCAAATTGTACACCACTACCTGTACTAGTATATTCTTTATATGATATAATAGCTCCATTTGGTTCCACTTCATACAAGTAATTACCTGTATTATCTACGCCAGCTAAAATTGGCCCAATATGATAATGGTCTTCTTCGAACATATTTCGTAAAACATATGGAATAGATTCAATTGGCATCTTTCTACCTCTTCTAGATTCATATGTAGTTACTTTACCTTGTAATTTATCTCTAACTTTTTGAGCATGACCGACAACTCCAGCCATCGTCATTACGGCTGTATCATGAATTGGCATAATTTTGTTCATATCTTTTTTTGCTGTAGACATAAAATAACTCACTTTTCTATCCGTAGCTACAACAACTCCATCCTTTGTTTTTATTCCTACTGTTGTTGTTCCATTCTTTTCTTCACTTATTTCCCCTGCTTCTTTTGTATTATTATTCATCTTTATCACCGATATTATTTATTAACTTTTGAATCGTTTCTTGACTCTGTTCGATATAATCGTCTTCTGTTATTATTGTGATATCAAGTAATTCTGGTTGTATTTTATCACCAGTATATTTTGTAATTGATTCAATAATTAATTTAAGAGCTTCATCTTTATCCATTTTATCAACATAATTGTTTTCTATATGTTGTTGTATGTCACTACAATTTTTACCAATAGCAACACCTTTCCATGCAGAAGGCGCTCCAGATGGGTCTATTTTGTATAATTGCGGTGTTCCATTAAAATCAATTCCACCGACAAGCAATGAAACACCATATGGTCGAAGTTCTGTTGATTTTATTGTGTCTTGTATATCTTCAGAAATTGCATGAATTAGAACAGATGTTTCGGAAACATTTCCGAATTGTAATTTTTCTTCTTCCGTATGTTCACGAAGTTTCTCAGCTAATATTCGTCCATCCGTTATATGACCGGAAAATGCCATACCTATTTGTTCATCAATCCTATGAATTTTTTCAATGCTATCATGGATTAATAAAGGTGATGATTTCGTCGTTTTTTGTGATAATAAAACAATACCGTTTTCGAATTGAATCCCAACGGAGGGTTCAGAACTATTAACAGATTTTTCTGCATATTCTATTTGATGCAAATTACCGTTTGAACCAAAAATAGAATGTCCTCGCAGATAATTTTTTTTGTCATTCATATACATTATTTTTAAGTAGTGTTCCAATATAATACTTTTCCCAATATTTTAATTTATATTACTATTTTTGATTGCTGTATTTGATAACATATGTGCTTTTTTATTTTCAGACTGAGATATATGACTAAATATAACAGAATTAAATTTTTTTGCCATAGATACAATGGATTCCATTATATTTTTATATTCACCGCCTAATCTGTTATTATTTAATTTATTAATAATTGTTTTTTCATCTCCAAATATAAATAATCTATTATTAGAACCATATTTTTGTAAAACCGTGTCTAATGATGCTTCTAACGATTTATATTCTGATTCCGTACTAGAATCAACGTTTTCAATAACTTTTTTATTTTTATGTAATGTATCTCCACCTTGATTTGTTATTATAAAACCGATTGACCCTACGGATTTATCATCTAATTTTTTGAAACTACCATCAAAGTATATAAATAATGCTGGTTTGAATGTTGGTGAATTTAAAGTCACATTGAAATATAGAATTTAAAAGTATATTTATTTTACGGTTATGTAACCAAGATAATATATACTATAAAATATAATTATATAAATATATGAAAAATAAGGATTTTGCATTAATAATTGCACTTTTTCCGACAGGGTGGTTAGGATTACACCATCTGTATGTAGGAAATAAGAAAAAAGCCGTTATATATACGTTATTCATATGGACTACGATTCCAATTATTTTGTCATATATAGATGCTATAATCATTTCTAGAATGTCGAAAGAAAAATTTATTAAAAAACATTCAACAGAAGATGAGTATATTAAATATATCAAAGAGAAAAAGGAATTAGAATCTTTTTGGGAACCGTTAGATTCTGACAATGAAAATAAATCGAATGATAATACGTATAAAGAACCGGATTTTTCTGATTATTATGGTCCATGGATGAGTGAAGATAGTAGTAGTGAAGATAGTAGTAGTGAAGATAGTAGTAGTGAAGATAGTAGTAGTGAAGATAGTAGTAGTGAAGATAGTAGTAGTGAAGATAGTAGTAGTGAAGATAGTAGTAGTGAAGATAGTAGTAGAAATTACAATAAATACGGATAGTTTAATTAATTCACATAATAATTATATATCCGTTTATATATTTTATATAAGTGATTAAACTACAATATAGTGTATTATAATTACCAGTACCTTTTTAAGCTTAGAATAGTAATAATAATTACACATAATGACAGAAAAAGAAACAAATGAGGAAGATGTAGTTGAAGAAACAAACGAGGGTGATGTAGTTGAAGAAACAAACGAAAAGAATGTTACAGAAGATAAACCAAATAGTGTTGATAATGGACTTCCATTTACGGATGTTCAGTTAGTAGGTGGTATTATTTTGGCATTACTTGTCGTTGTTGGTGGACTTATAATGTTTGGAGGTGGAGCCGGATATGGGTCCGCAGAAGATTTTAATTACCCGGACTGGGCTGATGAAAATGGTTTGATTATAGATAATGAAACAAACTCAACAAATGCTCAGGCAGCCATTCAGAGTCATACTGGAGCACTCACAAGTTCTTCATATACAATTACAATTGATGGTAAGAATCAACCAGAAGATGGTGAAACGGAAGAAAATACACTCACATATAAATATAATTCTGAATCACAAACAGCATTCGGTTCACAAGAATTTGAAAATAATAGAACAGAAACATATGACCGATATAGCGAACAAGAACAATTAACAGCACAATACATTGGTACAGATAACGAAACATATGATAGAAGACCGTTATTACAACAATCTTCATATACGGCAGCTAGTGAATTTGTTGAACTCCTAACTGCCTTAGATTTAGAGGCTATTGGAACAACAGATAACGGAGATACTGTTGTATATAATATTACTGGTGTTAACACAGATGTAGCAGGTGAATTACCAATTGAAGCATCTGGAGAAATTATGTTGCATTCAAGTGGGTACTTCACAAAGATGGATATTACGCTAGATAATAATGCACAAAATACTACAACACAGCAAACAATAACTATATCAGATGTTGGTAGTACAAGCGTTGAACAGCCAGATTGGTATGATACAGCAATAGAACAAACGGACGAAGTAAACGCAAGTGATATTGAGGTACAACAGCCACCAACACAACAGCCACCGACAAACGAAACATCACCGTGAATTATACGTAAATATTTTTTTAGATTCGATTAATTTTTTACATATTTAATCCATGAACCCTCTTGGTTCACACGCTGTTTCATATCAAAAAACTTAGCTATGCGATTTATAAGTTTCTTCTTTTCTGGTTTCTCTGTTCCAGAACTAGATAATAACATATTTATTGTTTCAATTTCTTCTTTAATTTCTTTAGGACTAGCTTTGGGATATATTTCACAGTTTGAAAATACAGCTTTTGTTAGTTCTTCTATCTCTTTTTCATTCATACTTATATTTATACGTAAAACATTATAAATTATTATGTTTTAATATGAATAAATAAATTATTATTATTATTAATTTAATTCTGCCATAGTTTCAATAAGTTCTAAACCACCTCTTGATAACTTTTTCATACTATTTTTATTATCTGGTATAACTACACTAGCTATATCTTCCGGTAATACTGCTGAAGCATATGCTGAAGTATCATTATCTATTTTAGAATCACGGCTACGGTAAATTTTCTTACTTGAAACAATACACATTTTTAATTTATCATTATCCTTATATATACGTTTCAAGTCTTTCATTTCTCCTTTTGTAATAGGAATATAAGCTACATCATCTATATCATATATTTCTCTAACTTCTTTATTTGTTGAACGATTTTTAAATCTACTATTAATTGGGAATTCATTTTCATATACATATTTCTTAAGACCTTTTATTACGTCATCTTTTTTAAATAGTTTTGATATGTTTTGTTTAAGAACATGTACTATTATTATCTCATATTCTTCTTGTATTTCAGATAATGACTTCACACCATCACTAGTTTTATATGTAGTTTCATCATATAAACTAGGGAAATCGTATTCTTGAACATCCGCGTTTTTCTTAGCCATAGTATCAATAAGGCTAACCCATTCATCAGTAATATTATAGCTAGAGCTTGTAAACATATTAATCTGTTTAGTATCTCTCCATTTAGTCAAACAAGACCAAGCATACCAGTATAGGTCTGAATTAGATAAACTAGTGTATAAACCCAGTCTTGTCTTATCTTTAGAATTTATAGTTATTACAATATTATCTCGTGAATCAATATCATTAAACAATATTCTTAAATAATTTAGTTTAGTAGAGGTAATTGGAACATATAGTGTAGGATTTTCATATAAATTTGAATCATCAGTAATATATGAACTATCTTGAAGTTTTGAACTTTTATGAATATTTTTCATCTTATTCATTATGTCTTTTCTTTGGAATAATTCTGTATGTTCATTTGTTACGTGAAATACAATATTATTTGTATATTCAGATATTTCTTTACCTGTGTATGTTCCATCTGACGTTTCGAATTGAATATTCTTAACGTATTCCATCCAATTTTCGATTGTTGTGATGTTCTGGGATTCATTTAAGTAATCCCACATTTTTACCAAGGAATTTGAAACGGAAACATCCTTTGAAACAATATCATAATAATCACTTACATTGTAATCACTATTTGATAAGAATAGTACAAGCTTCTCACTACTAGGTTCATCATACGCAGATTTTACAGAGTGTAATTTCTGATTCTTACTATTGCTACTATTTGTATGAATCGTAAGCTCTCGATTTTTAATATCTTTGTCTTTAACGCTTGATGATGTATTTGTAGTTTTATTTTCTAGAGAATGTTTTGTATAATCACTTAGTGAATCAATATCAATATATTTCTTCACATATCTTAATTGTTTCCAGCCGTACAATTCATCGTATTTATCATATATATTTGATTTATCTACACGGATAACCGCGTTATTTATGTCATCTTCCCAAACGGCATTCATTTTTGTTTGATTTTTCATAGAAACGCCCATGAAAGCACGACCAGAATCACCAAGTTCTGTGATTATATTACCGATTAATTCTTTACTAACGCCATCACCTTCTTTTTTACTTGCTTCTGAAGTTGATGAATTTCGACTTATATGGTATACCTTTGTATATAAACCTGTATAGAATCTTGCTAAATCATCAGATAGATTTATAGAAAATTCATTTTTGAAATCTGTCTTTATATCGTGAACACTACTTCTGTCGATACTTAGTATAGACATAGCACTAATAATATATTTCTGTTCTTTTTGTGGTAAATTAAAGAAGCCCTCAGGTTCATCAACTTTCAACAAGTAAGATTTTAATTTTTCTGTAGCTATATTCACCATCTTTTTGTGCAAGTATGACCAGAAATAAGAATTGCGTTCTAAAGTATCACGCGTACCTGTTGGTTGTGGGAGTGTAATATCAATATTTGAATCCATTACATCATGTGCACTAGATGGAAGGTTTAACTCTTTTTCAGAAATGTAATTTGATTTTCTTTCCTCACCCATATTCTCATATTCTGCTTCACTAACAGGCATTAGACCCTTATGTGGACCCTTTATAACAATTCCATTTTCATTTTTCAAACGGATATCCATATTACTTGGATGAATCGTTTTCCATGAAGATATATCTGAATCATATGAACTATTACGTCCAATTGGAGAATTAATTAATAATGTCCGTCCATCTTGTTTTTTACTACAAATAGCTGTGAAATCATCATTATCGATATCAACTCTAAAGTTTGAACCGTTATGTTCATCAGATAGTTCTTTAATTCCAAATTCGTCATCGTATTTTAATTCATTATCAGAATTAAATTCACGGTAAATAATAGGTATAGTTGCCCATTTTGAATGTTTTTCAACCCACTCTCTAATATCTTTAATGTCTATTTCTTCACGGAGTGTAAAGTCAAATCGCGTTCCGTAATCATCTCCATCTAGCATTTGTGGGAGTCTATTATCTTTATCTAATTCAAATATTCCGGGTTTCCAAATTCCGGTTAATGGAGATGTATTTTTTTCTCTTGAGTTGGTGTACATTATGAATCCACCATCAACGCCAACTAATTTATAACACGCAAGGAAACCCATTCCATACTTTCCAGAAACCGTTCCATTATCCCTATTTTGAGAACGGCCAATTACTGTAAGAACTTTATCTAAAACATTTTTACTAATTCCAATACCATTATCACGTAATACGAGACCAACTTGGTCCCCATCTGTAACTTCAATTTCAACAACGCCTTCAGAGGGATGAAGAGAACCGTTCATTATAGCTCTTTTAATTGCTGTAAGAGAGTTTTGTAAAGGTTCACGAATTCCTGCTTCTGGACTTTCATAAATATCATCAGCTAATCGTTTGAAAATAGCTGCATTTTCAAAATCGAACTGTATCGATTCACCACCTTCCAAAGAAGTGTTCTCATTTATATCGTGCGCTCCTACTTGGTACTCTGTTGTATCTGCTGAATATTCATTCATTTTATATCATCACGTCTATGTACTATAGTTTGTATTATATACTAAAAAGTCTTGTCTTTTGTATACAACAGCTAGTTATCGAATAAGTCTGTATTTTTTAATGTTTTCTGATTTTTTGAAATCGGACGGATAAATTCAATATTCAGAATGTTTATTTTTGATTCCTTGACATTATATCGTTTACTATCTTTTACAATAGAACGATTTTTAGCAATGTCTTTTACAGAATCTTCCATAAACGTAGTATATATAAACTGTTGTTTGAAAGAACCCAAACTACCGGGGAGACTATATACAACACGATAAATACCCGGTTTGTTTTCCATACATATATATTAGTTATATAATTTATAAATGTTGTGATATTGTTTTAACAGGGAAAATGATATATGTAATACGTCCTTAAAATAATATACAATGTCACAAGAGAATGAAAAAGAATCTGGAGATTCAGATGATGAAGATGATAGTACAACTACTAGTACAACTCGATTAAGTGTTAATTTAGCTGGTCTTTCTATTGAGGCTGAAACAGAAGGAAAAGAAGAATGTGAAGCTATGTTTAACAGAACATGGGATAAAATTCTGAATGATGCTGAAGGTATGAGTGATGCACTTGATGAACGTATGAATTCATATTAGTTTGTTTGATTATACTAGAATCTGAGTATCGAAAGTTTTATATACTTACCGTCGTATTGTTAATACAAGCCAGTTCACTCTGGCGTGGATACATTATGAAATATACGAAAAATCGCTCTACGATGTCCGCCCCTTTTGCTAATGGAGCGCATTTCGCGTTTATGGGCTTTAATGCCTAAAACCACGCTACTCTACTATGGTTTCACGTTCCTGTCAGCAAAATACTGTCGCACGGAAATCAAAAATAGAGCAAATTTGACCTATGTATGAAGCACCATACATGGTATCTTTGGAGATGGCGACAACAAAGCGGATTTCAAACTCGTAAATAAGCAACAAAACAATACAATGGGCCTGTAGCTCAGCGGCAGAGCGCCTCCTTTGCAAGGAGGAAGCCATGAGTTCAAATCTCATCAGGTCCACTTTATCGTTGCTCTACGATACATACTTTATACATAGAGAAGTCGTCTATAATTCATAATAATTTAATTATTATAATATAATACTATAGGCGCACAACATGGAAGCGAGATGGTCTAGTCTGGTCTAGGACACATGGCTCATAACCATGAAGCCGATAGGTTCAAATCCATCTCTCGCTATTAAAGATAATATGTGTCATATATTGAAGTATGGTTGACATCCTCTCCGCCCTGAACGGCGAAGATTCCCACGGCACCGCACCGCTGGGTTGGGATGTTTACGGTTTGTAGCTACCACATTGGGCGGCTACTGGCTGTACCAATCAGCCGTTACTCCTATCCCGGCATGGGATTCGGAGATACTTTTGTTGACTGCACCCGATTCCGACACAGAAGGGGTGCCTTCTGCTTGGAACCGTCGAATCCCGATATTGTCCGATTGACAG